>JAEEGL011341448.1_pt1 | contig 28032 bp, 30 predicted proteins | sample 9134231 | NCBI WGS metagenome assembly JAEEGL01 (sample SAMN16246548, study PRJNA631951) | gut metagenome | biome: gut microbiome; feature: rumen; material: fiber-attached | host: Bos | place: Iran: Karaj | collected 2018-10
AAGCGTGAAGCCAACCTTGAGATGAGTTTTCCCACAATTTATTTGGTAAGATCCGTTGTAGACTACAACGTTGATAGGCTAGAGATGGAAGCATGGTGACATGTTGAGTTTACCAGTACTAATAGATCGAGGATTTAACTATATTGTTTAAATTTGATGAACACATTATTCATGTTTTGAGAGAACTATTCAAATATATTAATTTGTTAAAATTTTCTATGTGATTATAGCACTCTGGGTACACCTGTTCCCATCTCGAACACAGAAGTTAAGCAGAGTTACGCCGAAAATAGTGAAAGCAAAAATAGGACATCGCATAGGATTTTTTTTATACTTTTTTTTGAATAGAAATGTAAAAAAGTGCTAAATGCACTTTTTTTAATATAACGAAAGATTTTTCTCTGCTTTTTGTGGTTTTCTATTATTTAAATACTTATTTATTTTATTTAACAAGAATTCAATGTTTAAAAAATGTTTTTGTACGATATTAAGATATTCATTATCTAAATTAATCGTATATTGAATATATTTCTTATATATCATTGGTGATACACCTAATATATTTTTAAATGTCTCTGAATAATATTCTTGGGAATTATAACCATTTTTTAAAGCTATTTCTAATATTGATTTATTTTCTTTTAAATATATAAGTGAATTATATATTTTTTTAATATTTATATAATCAATAATACTTATTCCTAATTCTTTTTTAAATTTTTTCATTATATAGGATCGATTATAGTAAAAATGTTTTGATAAATCATCAATCGCTATTTTTTCATTGAGATTTTTATCAATATAAATTAGGATATCACAAATTAATTTATTGCTAAACATGTAATCACCATAAAAATTATAACATTTTTTAATAATAAAAGCCACTATTGTTTAAAAAATGTGTTAAATATCCTATATAATGAATTTGAAAGGAGTGAAATTTGTATGAAAAATAGTTATTCAAATTTCATAACACCAGATGATATACAAAAGGAATTAATAAGAATTAAGGAAGAAAAAGATATTGAAAAGGGTGGATTACCATTATGCTATGATAATGAATCTATCTATCTGGATTCAGAGAATGGGCATACATTAGTCATTGGGCATACAGGAAGTGGTAAAACTCAATCATGTACTTTACCAAAACTTTGGACAAGTATCCTTGCTGGCGAAAATATTTTAGTAGATGATCCAAAAGGAGAATTATATGAAAGACTAAGTGATGATTTAAGTAAGCAAAATTATAAGGTTATTACTTTCGATTTTCAAGATTTCTCAGGAAAAAAATGGAATCCTTTAAAATTAGCATTTGACTTATACAAAGAAAATAATATTGACGATGCAGTAATGATTTTGGAAAAAGTTGCTTATTATCTTCTTAAAGATATTAATAATGATAACGTCGATCCATTTTGGTTTAATTCAGCAGTACAATTATTTGTTGGAACATCATTATATTTAATGGAAAAGGAAGAATCCTTAATTACTATTAGTGAAGTTATAGATTGTGCAAATAAACTAAGTATTGATGATTATAATAAATTAGATGGGGAAAGTCCTGCTAAAGTATTTTTAAGAGTTATTATGACCTCACCAGAGGCTACAAGAGGTAGTATTGTTGCAGTATTCAATAGTTCTATTAGTTGTTTCTCTTATAAAAATAGAATAAGTGACTTTATATCAAGTAATGATTTTGACATAAAGGATACATTAAATGAAAAAGTTGCAGTATTTATTATTGATGGTCATACTCACCAATATATAACCAATTTAATTGCACTTTATATTGAAGAATTATTTTATGTTTGTACAAGAGAAAAAAATAAAAATAAAATTAATATTTTAATTGATGATTTTAATGATTATATTGCTTTTGATAGTTTTAGTAGGCTACTTGCCAATTCACGTAGTGTTGCTATTAATTTTATGCTATTAACCGGTAGTCTTCGTAAGTTATCAGAATTATATGGAGAAGTAGCGTTAGATTATATAATTTCTTATTTTAACAAAATTATATATTTACTTGCTAATGAAGATTATACTTTAGAATATATCTCTAATATGTGTGGTAATAAAAATAATGAGGAAAGATTAATTTCTAAAAATGAGTTAAAACTTCTAAAACCATTTGAAGCGATTGTTCTAAAGAGTAGACATTTACCATTAAGAACAAAGCTTCTACCTTTTTATCAATATCATGCTAAATAATTGAAAACGTTTAGTTTACAACTAAACGTTTTTTTAGAACTTAATTATTAATATTTAAATTCTTTATGATATAATTATAATGAGGAATATATGAAAAAGTATTTAAGAATAGGAATAATTCTTTTAGTTTTATTTATTTTGTCAATGTTGGAATATAAATTTGGCTTTGTTTTTGGTATGATTAATTTTCAAGATAGATCTATTAATATTAATGTCGGTGAAAGTAAAGATATAATTTTTTCCTCAAATCGTAGAACTGACTTAATTACTTGGTTTTCTTCTGATGAAGAAATTGTAAGTGTTAATAATCAAAGTATTATTGGAAAAAAGAGTGGTAAAACCAAGATATATGGAAAAATTAATTTTCGAAAATTCTATATGGATGTTTTAGTAGAAGATATAATGCCACAAGATATTGTTATTGATAATATAGAAGTTGCTTTATCAGTTAATGATATCTATAAAATTGATTATAGTATTTTACCTTCTAATGCTACAAACAAAAATATTGAATGGAAAACTAATGACACAGATGTTATTCGCTTATCAAATGGTGTTGTAACTGCTTTAAAAATAGGTAAAGCAAAAGTTATTTTAGAAACTGATAATAATATAAAAAAAGAAATAATTATTGATGTTAATAATATTAAAAGTGAAAAATTATCTTTTACAAAAGAAAATGTTACATTAAGCAAAGGTAGTTTATATAAATTAGATATAGTAAGGACCCCAAAAGAGGCATCTGATTCGTTAAATTATAAAGTAAGTAATGATAATCTTGGATTGGAAGAAGATATTGTTGAGGCTAAAAAAGAAGGAAATACACTTGTAACAGTAAGTAATTCTAGTGCATCAGCAACTTGTAATATTATTGTTAAAAATCAAGATTTAATATCTTTTAAACCTGGATATACTAATGGTAAAGTTATTGATATAAAAATAAATAATGAAGATTTGATGTATGATAACGTTATTATTAATGTATATTATAATAATCAATTAGATAATGAAAAGAGTATAAATAGCAAGAAGGATAATTACACTATAACCATTGATAAAGTTGGTAAATGGATTATTGAAGGATATCTTACTTTAAAAGATCGAAATGTTTCAAAAGTTTTTAAATACAACGCATCTGTTGCTTCATTATCAAGTATTAATAACACAGTATCTCCTAATATTGGGAGCATTGATTTTGATGAAAATGGCAATAAATTATTGTTTGGATCGGATTATCAGGGAAGCAATAGGCAATATAATTTTAAAAATATTTTAAAAAATATTGATAGTATGGCAATAAATCCTAATCTTATTATGATTTTAGGTGATTATGCAACTGGTGGATTTGATGTTAAAGTATCAAACGAAGGAGTAGAAGAGGCTAAGAAAGCAGTTTTTTCTTTTAATAGTTTTGCAAATAGTGCATTATTATTTTTACAAGGTAATCATGATCCTAAAAGTACAAAGTATTTAATAAAAACTGGTGAATATGAGGAAGAAAAATATGTTATATATGCTATAAATGAGGATGATTATCCTTTTGGTAATGGTGATGAAAATAGGGCAATAGTTGAAAATACAGCTATTAGACTAGATAATTATTTAAATAAAATGGTGGAATTAGAGATTCATAAACCGGTATTTGTTGTAACTCATGTACCATTGCATCATAGTTCTAGAGGAGATAACTATTATAATTCATATATCTTAGATGTATTAAATAAATACGGTGATAAATTAGATATTATTTATTTGTTTGGTCACAATCACAGTAGTACTTATGATGATTGTTTTGGTGGATCGATTAATTACCTGAAAAAGGGATCATCAATGGAACATTTTTTATTTGAACCAGCTACAAAAACAAAAAGAGTTATAAGTACCCCTATCAAGTTTACATACTTAAATGCTGGATATGTTGGACTTGTAAGAAATACAGATGGTAGTGTAAAATGTAATGGACAAGTAGTTAAATCTGTTAACACATTGACGATGTCTTTGTTTACTATTAATGATGATGAAATAATAATTAATCGATATAGTTCAAATAGTGAAGTAGGAAGAGAAATAATATCGAGAATAAGATAGGAGAAAATGTATGGAATATGAAAAGTTATTAAGAGAATTAGGGCAAAGATATTGTACTGTTCAGAGTAATCAAATTGATATAAAAAAATATTGGCAAAAAATAATTAGGATTGAGAATTCACATATCTATGATAAAATAATGAAAATTTTTGAATTTAAAGATGATGTATCAAAATATAACGAAGAAAGAAATAAAATTATTAGAAATATAATTTTTCAACAAAAAAATCCGGAAATATTAGATAGTTTAGCTACTGTAACACCTGATAATTATATGGATTTTCTATTTACGGAAGAAGAAACTGATTATATAAAAAGAAGTATTGGGAGTCGATTTGATGAATGCATTAAAAATATTTCTAATCGCTGGTTACTTGATTATATAATTTATTACTTTTTTCAAGATAGTTATTATAATTTTATTTGTAATTTATTTCAAATGACACGTTATTTAAGAGATATTAATGTGGAATTAGTTGATATAAAGCATTTGAATTTATATAATAAATTCTGTGATTTAAGCAAATTATCCTTTATAGAAAGAATAAATTTCTTTAAAGAAAACTGTGATAAATTAGGTGTTATGGAAATGTTTTATGACGATATGCGAAAAGTTAAAGATCATTCATATCAACAATTAGTAAATAGTTCTTTAAAGCCAGATAAGAAATTAAGTATTTATAATAAAGAATTATCTGATAAGGATGGTGTTGATGTCTATTATCTTGATGGCGAAGAATTTTATGCATTTATTAGATCATTTAGTTTAGAAAAAGTAAATAGTGATGCAGAAGAAGATTATTTGTTTTCTAGAACTAATAAATATGGTTATAGTATGTCGTATATTTCAAACAGTAATATTGGAACAATTGATTTAGAACAAAAAGAAATTACACTTTTGTATGCGGATATTTCACCATCGCAAATAGCCTATGTTCATCATGATGATGCGCATACAGGAAGAATAACTGATAAATTAGATCGATATATATCAGATAAAATAAATGAAATTAGTACTCCAAGTGACTTAATGAGTAACACAAAAAGTTATAATGAGATATATATAAGACCAAGAAATGGCGAAATAAGACCTTGTGCAATAATTTGTTATGATACAATTAGTGAAGAACAACTTGCTTTTGCTAAAAAATATCATTTATCTATAGTCATTATTAATCGTGAAAAATATAAGCGATATGTAAGTTGGCCTGAAAATTATGAAGAAAACACATATATTATTTAAAAGGAGCATTATGGAGGAATTTAGATGTTAAAAAAATGTTCTAATTGCGGAAAAGAAAATGAAGAAAATATTAATAAATGTGTATATTGTGAAAAAGAACTTACGGAAGAAAGTGTGAATGAGAAATCGCTTAAGAGTATGTATGATATATGTTATGATACGTTTGTTTCATCAAAGCATCGTGAAAATATAAGAACAGTGATTGGCATAGTTGTTTTATTTTCAATATTTATTATTTTAGGGGTATTTCTAATATTAATAGGTGATAATCATGATATAGGATTTACCTTTATATTATTGAGTGTTCCAGTTATATCAATGCTGGAAATCTATACGATTTTAGATAATAAAACTAGGGGAATGTTTTTAATGGCACAAGCAAAAAATATGTCTATAGATAAAGAATATTATCAAGAAACAGATGAAAAAATAGGAAAATATGAAAAAACAAGAAACATATTTATAATATTATTGTTTTTGTTGATAGTTTCTCTATTTGTATCAGAACTACTTATTAAATATAAAGGACTAAATAAGTATATATTATTTTTACCATATGCGATATATATAATGGGATTAATTAAATTACTATATGATAAAAGTCATAATCTAGATAATAAAAAGATTCAAATTTTATTTCAAATATATGTGGCTATACCCGGAGCAATAAGCATTTTATTATATTTTTTTAAATAATAATTTTTTATGATAAATAATTTGTATTATATGTCATGTGGATTGTCAAGTTAATTAAAAGGTGTTGTCTAACATCTTTTTTTTAGTTATAATTTATATAGTAATATGAGCAAAGGAGATGAGATAATGGATTATAAATATATGTCATATGATGAAAGTGATACTATTAAACTTGCAGAGAATATTGAAAGTGAAAAATTTCCGGGAATGGTTATATGCTTGAATGGCGAATTGGGTAGTGGAAAAACAGTTTTTGTTAAAGCTTTTGCTAATTCACTTGGTATAACTGAACAAGTAACTAGTCCAACTTTTAATATCATTAAAGAATATCCTAATGGTGAACTTCCTTTATATCACATGGACGTTTATCGTTTGGATGGAAATGTTAATGAACTTAATTTGGATGAATATTTTTATGGAGATGGTGTTACTATTGTTGAATGGGCTGATATGATAGAAAAAAATCTTCCTGAAGAAAGACTTGATATAACAATTAAAGTTCTTGATGAAGATAAAAGATCAATAGTTTTAGTACCACACGGTAAGAAATATGAAGATATTTGTGAGGCTGTTATATGATATTTTATATTGATACATCTTCATCTTTTCTTTATGCGGCATTGTATTCTGATGGCAAAATAATTAGTGAACTTAAAAAGAATTTAGCTAAAGATTTATCGACATATACAGTTGATGAAGTAAGTAAAATGTTTGATGAAGTTCATATAAAACCACGTGATATAAAAAAAATAGTTGTTGTTAATGGACCAGGTTCATTTACTGGAATCAGAATTGGTATTACCCTTGCTAAGTTAATGGCTTATTCACTTTCTATTCCTATTACTACAATTTCAAGTTTGGAAGCAATGAAAGAAAGTGTTAATAATGATATATTAATTGTTCCTATATTAAATGCTAGAAGAAATTCATGCTATGCTGCAATTTATGATGGTGATAATGCTATTCAAGAAGGGAAATATATGACTATCGATAAACTTAAGTTAATGCTAATTGGTTTAAATAAGCCATATATGTTTGTATCGAATGATAAGTTTGATTTTGATACTATTGAATATAATCCAGATTTTAAAAGAATTATTGAAAAATATAAAGACAGAAATGCTATATCTGCCCATTTAGTTAATCCTAATTATTTAAAATTAACAGAAGCAGAAGAAAATAAAATGAAAGAAGAAAACTAATGATTAAGGAAGTTAATAATGATTTAAATTTAATTAGTGAGCTAGAGAATAGTTTTTCTTTTGTTTTATCTAATGTTTTAGAAGACATTAATAATAATCCCTTTAGCCGTTATGTTGCTTATATTGAAGATAAAAAGATAGTTGGATATATAAATTATTATTTAATTTATGATCGTTGTGAAATCGCTAATTTTAACGTTCTTCAGGCATATCAAAATAAAGGAATAGGAACTAAATTAATAAAATATGTTATCAATTATTTAAATGGTAAAATTAATAATATTACTTTAGAAGTTAGAAAAGATAATCCTGCGATTAGATTATATGAAAAAATGGGATTTAAGAAAGTCGCTGAGAGAAAAGGGTATTATCGTGGAATAGATGGTGTTTTAATGGAAAAAGAGATGGAAAAAAAAGATATTTATGTATTAGGAATAGAATCAAGTTGTGATGAGACAAGTTTTTCTATTGTAAAAAATGGTTGTATTGAAATTGCAACAGTTATTTCTAGTCAAATTGACATTCATAAAGATTATGGTGGAGTTGTCCCTGAAATCGCTAGTCGTAATCATGTAAAAAATGTTACTTTTGTTTTGGATGAATGCTTAAATAAAGCCCAGATGACAATGGATGATATTGATATGATTGCTATAAGTTATGGACCAGGTCTAATTGGAAGCTTGTTAGTTGGCCTTGAAACTGCAAAAACATTGGCATGGCTTTACGATAAGCCTCTTATTCCTGTTCATCATATTGCTGGTCATATTTATGCAAATAACTTGGTTAAAAAAATGGAATTTCCTCTTTTAGCGCTTGTTATATCAGGTGGACATACTGAACTTGTTTATATGGAAAAGGATTATAATTTTCAAAAACTTGGTGGAACACTAGATGATGCTTTAGGTGAATGTTATGATAAAGTTGGAAAAATAATTGGTGTTGATTATCCTGCGGGACCAATGGTTGATAAACTTGCACATATGGGAAATGATACATATTCTTTACCAATGCCTTTAAATGATAATAGTTATAATTTTTCATTTAGTGGTCTTAAAAGTGCCGTAATAAATCTTGTACATAATGAGGAACAGCGTGGTAATTCAATTAATAAGGAAAATCTATGTACTTCATTTCAAAATGTTGTTGTTGAAACTCTTGCTAAAAAAACAATGAAGGCAGTTAGTGATTTAAATATTAAAAATTTGGTATTAGCAGGTGGTGTATCTGCTAATAAAGGTATTCGTGAAAGATTACAAAATCTTTGCGAATTACGAGGAATTAATTATACATTCCCGGATATCAAATATTGCACAGATAATGCTGCTATGATTGCAGTTGCAGGTTATTATGCATATCATGATGGAAGAAGAGCTGACTTTACTTTAAATGCATTTAGTACTCTTGAACTTAAGTAGGTGATAATATGAAAATGGTTGATCGAAAAACCAAGCAAGAAAAAGAATTAGTATATGGTAAATCTCTTTTGTTTTTGTATAATAGTTTTTTAGGAAGAATAGTTCTTAAAATTATTTATTATCCATTAATATCAAAATTAGTCGGTAAATATATGGATAGTAAATTATCAATTAAAAGAATTGATAAAACTATTAAAGAAAATAATATAGATATGAATTTATATGAAAAAAAAGAATATAAATCATTTAATGAATTTTTTACGAGAAGAAAAAAGAATATTAATTTTGATATGAACAAAAATCATTTTGTATCACCATGTGATTCTAAACTTTTAGCAATTAAATTAAACAAAAATGCTTCATTTGATATTAAAAATTCTATTTATTCTTTGAAAAATATTATTGATTATGATTTAACCGAGGAATATCAAGATGGGTATGCTTTGATATTTCGTTTAGAAGTTAGTGATTATCATCATTTTCATTTTATTGATGATGGAAGTCTTGATAATTATAAATATATTAAAGGAATCCTTCACACTGTTCAGCCTATCGCTTATGAAAAGCATTCAGTATTTCACCGTAATTCTAGGGAATATACTATTCTTCATACTAAAAACTTTGATGATGTAATAGAAGTTGATGTTGGTGCTTTAATGGTTGGGAAAATAGTTAATAAAGATGTTCATAGTTTTAAAAAAGGAGATGAAAAAGGTTATTTCAAATTTGGTGGATCAACAATCATTCTTTTTGTTAAAAATAATATAATAGAAATAGATAATGATATTCTTCTTAATTCTACTCTTGGTAAAGAAACAATTGTTTCTTGTGGAGAGAAAATAGGAAAGAAAATAAATTAATAATTAAGGAGATTTTATGCCTGCATACATATCACATGCCATAATGATAGAAAAGTTATATCATGATTATAGAAATGATCAAAAACTATTTAGAAGAGCGCTTGATGTAGATGATTTAAAGACCTATTCTTTAGGAATTGATTTATCAAGTCTTTCAAATACTTTATCAAATAACCCTCATGAAAAATACACCCAAGATTTTTTTCTTTTTATGATTAAATATATTAAAGATCATAATTTAGTTGATAATTGCAATGTCTTGGCTTTATTATATGGTCATATTGCTCACTATTTTTTAGATGTTAGTACTCATCCCTTTATTTATTATATGGAAAAGAGTTATCCATCACATACTATTATTCCAACTCACCACTTAATAGAAGCTTATTTAGATAGTTATCTTGCTGAAAAAGTACTAAAAAAAGATATTATGATGATTAATGCCGGATATTTTAATAGAGGTAGTATTTCTAAAGAAGCAGAAATATTATTAAATGAGATTTATAGTGATGTATATCATGGTAAGTATATTAGTTTAATATATAAAAAAACATTAAAACTATTCTCTTTATTAGAGAATATTTTAAAAAGCGGTAAGTTTTCTAAAAAAAGACTTTATGAGATTAGTGGTTTATTTAAGTATTTAAAACAAAATAAATTATCTTTTTCTGATTTAACAAATGAATCTTTTTTAATATATTTTAATCCTTTTAATGGTAAAATTGATCGAAAAAGTTTCATTGAATTGTTTTACCGTGCTATTTATGATACATTGAATGCTATTGATGAAGTAAATGCATATTTATATGGTAATAGCAGTTTAGATGCTTTAACAAATGTTTTTAGTGACCTATCATATGATACAGGATTACCCTGTGAATTGGGTAAAAAAATAGTTTACACAAAAAAAAGGTAAAGAAGTGTCATGCTTCTTTTTTTCTTTAATTTAATATGATATATTTTAAATGGTAGAGGGTAGCAAATGGAAGATAGATTAGTAAATCTTTTAAAAAAATATATTACCATTTTTATTGAAGAATATGGTAATTACCTAACAAAGGATAATTTAGAAACTCTTCGTAATATTGATTATCAAAATGTTTTTGTCTTTGATGACTTTAATGTACCATTTGGAACAGTTTTTTTAGATAAAATATACCTTTCTAATAGTAATAGTATATTAATTGATAAATTAAAGGAAATGCCTAATTATAATAAATTAAGAAAACCTCTTAATAATAAAAATTTATCTTCATATTTAAAATATATGTGTGATAATGGTTATAGTATCATGGATTTTTATGGTGATATATTAATGTATTTTGTTTTTTCTTTGGTAATTAAAAATGAATCATTTTTATATAAGGGAATAATTAATCAAGAAATGAAATTATTGAGTATTAAATATCATTTAAGAATTGCGTCACTTTACGCAAGAGAAGAAAAAATAATTGGTAAAATATCTCCTATATTTGGTTATGAAGCGATGCGTAAAATATTATTTATGGATTTACCAACAAGTTTTAAATTTTTAAATGATAATTATGGTTTTCGTTATGCTAAATTAGTAAGTGACATTTTAAATAGTGTTGAGAGTGAATATCAAAAAATTGATAAAGAGTATTTAGGAATTAAAGGGTTACTTGAATATACTCATGATTATGACCATTTATCTTATGGTGATGTTTATAATCAGATATTAGATTTTGAAGCAGAAAATATTTTATATTGAATAAATAAAATACCAGATATTTGGTATTTTATTTTATTTATGATATACTATTTGTCGTAAATTGGAGGTTGTTATGCAAAAACCAGATTTAAACTTAGCAAGAAAAAGAAGTAAGGAAGAAGTATCCAGAATTGAATATAAATTAAATAGTAAATATCATAAAATCGGTAAAGGTAAAACATATTATGTTAAGACTTATGGTTGTCAGATGAATGAGCATGATTCAGAAAATATTGAAGGTTTACTAGAAAGTATTGGATTTACTAAAAATGAAGTTATGGAAGATGCTGATGTTATCATACTTAATACCTGTTCTATAAGAGAAAATGCTCACAATAAAGCTTTTGGTATGTTGGGAAGAATTAAGCATATTAAAGAAAAGAAAAAGAATTTAATTGTGGGAGTATGTGGCTGTATGGCTCAAGAAGAAGTTGTAGTTGATGAAATACTAAAAAAACATAAACATGTTAACTTTGTTTTTGGTACCCATAATCTCTATGATTTACCTCGAATGATTGATGAATGTACTAATAAAACTAATGTCTGTGTTTATAGTATGGAAGGGGAAGTAATAGAGGGGTTACCACTTAAGCGAGTAAATGATTTTAAAGCTTATGTTAATATTATTTATGGTTGTGATAAATTCTGTACATATTGTATTGTTCCATATACACGTGGTAAACAACGTTCAAGAAAAATGGAAGATATTTTGAAAGAGGTTAATTCTTTAAAAGACGCAGGTTATCAAGAGATAACATTACTTGGTCAAAATGTTAATGCCTATGGTAAGGATTTAGAATATGGTTATGATTTATCAGATTTACTAATCGAAGTTAGCAAAACAAAAATACCAAGGATACGCTTTATTACCAGTCATCCATGGGATTTTACAGATAAAATGGTAGAAGTAATAAGAGATTATCCTAATATTATGCCATATGTTCATTTACCATTACAATCAGGAAGTGATCGTATATTAAAATTAATGGGAAGACGTTATACTAGCGATGAATATAAAGTATTATTTGATAAATTAAAGAGAATTCCTAATATTTCTATTACAACTGATATCATTGTCGGATTCCCTGGAGAAACAGAAGAAGATTATGAAAAAACTCTTGATATGGTGAATTTCTGTAAATATGATAGTGCTTTTACATTCATTTATTCACCTCGTGTTGGTACACCGGCTGCAAAATTATATGAAAATGATAAAACGCCTTTAGAAGTAAAAGAAAAAAGATTATATAAACTTAATGATTTGATTAATAGTTATTCACTATTAAATAATCAAAAGTTACTTAATAAAGAAGAAAAAGTTTTAGTTGAAGGACCAAGTAGTAAAGAAAATGAACTATTTGGTTATACCGAGACTAATAAATTAGTTAATTTTAAGGGTGATGTTTCTTTAATAGGAAAAATAGTAAAAGTTAAAATTCTTGATGCTAAAAGTTTTTCTTTGGATGGTGAATTAGTTGAATAAAGAAATACTCGATAAAGTTGATGAAATAATTAATAAAATTGAAACTAGTGATTTATATCAAAAATACTTAGATTTAAAAAATAAAATGGATAACAATAAAGAGATAACTTCTTTAATAAGAAAGATAAAAGTATTACAAAAAGATGTTGTTCACCATCTTGATAAGAAAGATGAATTGAATAATATTATTAATGAATTAAATAATCATCCATTATACCGTGAATATAATAATACTATCTATGAAATAAATAATGTTTATGCTATTATAGAAAAAGATTTAAATAACTATTTTCATAAAAAAATAAATAATTGACTGCTTTAATTAGTTATGCTACAATAAACGCGAAAAGGAGGATTTATGGCTTATAGTACATTTGATGGATGCTGTGGATCATGTAAATGGATGAATACTAATGAATATGTGGGAAGTAAGGATCGTTGCTATTGTACATATAGAAGACAGTATTATGGATTAACCGAAAGAAAATGTAGTTATTATGAATATGATCCATATAAAGACTATTATGATTTAAATCGTCGTTGGCATGTTGTATCTGCAATTTTCAAAAAATTAGGCTTATATGATTCAGAGTTTGATTGTGTAAAGGTTCTTAATAATTTCCGTATTGATGTTCTTGAAGATGATAAAAAATACGAGGAAGAGTTAAGGGAATATGATTTTATTGGTCCAGTACTTGCTAGCTTTATTACTAATGACCCTGATTCTATCAAATTATGTAAGGAAATTTGTAGTACATGTCTTTTAGAAATTCTTGATTTAATTAAAGAAGGAAAAAATGATGAAGCATTTAAAAAATACAGAGAACTTATTGGTATGTTAAAAGAGTATTACAAGGATAAGATTGAAGAGTACATGCGAAGTAAGACAGAACACAATATTACAGAACAGTATCCTGAAAAAGCAAAAATTAGAAATAGATAAGTAATTATTATAGAATGTCAAGTTCTATAAAATTACTTTTTTTTATTAATTTATTACATAAAATATGTTACAATAACATTGATTGGACGTGATATTATGAAAAAACCAACTGTTGCCCTAGTGGGAAGACCTAATGTTGGTAAAAGTACATTATTTAACAAATTGGTTGGCAAGAAAATATCAATTATTGAAGATACTCCTGGTGTTACAAGGGATCGTATTTATAGTGAAGTATCATATGGTAATTATAAATTTAATTTAATAGATACTGGTGGTATTGATGTATCAAAAGAACAATTTAATGATGAAATTAAAATTCAAGTAGAAATTGCTATTGATGAAAGTGACGTTATAGTTTTTATAGTTGATGGTATTGAGGGATTAAATCAAAATGATTATGAAGTTCGTGATATGCTAAGAAAATCTGGAAAAAGAGTTATTGTTGCTATCAATAAGACGGATAATAAAGAAAGTTTAAAAAATAAATATGATTTTTATGAACTAGGTTTTGATGAATATATAGAAATTAGTGGTGAACATAGTCGTGGTGTTATAGAACTATTGGATATGATTACTAAAGATTTTCATGAATTTCAAGAGGAAGAAAAAGATCCACGTATTAAGTTTTCGATTATTGGTAGGCCTAATGTTGGTAAAAGTAGTTTGGTAAATGCCCTTTTAGGAGAGGAACGGGCAATAGTATCAAGTGTTGCAGGAACTACGCGAGATTCAACTGATTCAATCTTAAAATATAATGATGAAGAATATATTGTTATTGATACTGCGGGAATTAGGAAGCAAGGAAAAATCTATGAAAATATTGAAAAATATAGCTTACTTCGCAGTATGAAAGCGATTGACAGAAGTGATATATGTCTTTTAGTCATTGATTCAGAAACAGGCATTACGACTAATGATAAACATATTGTTGGTATGGCTCTTGAAGCTGGTAAAGGATTATTAATCGTTGTTAATAAATGGGATATTCCTAATGAATTATCCATGAAGGATTACGAAAAACTGTTACGTAGTGAATTTAATTTTCTTTCTTATGTTCCAATTGTTTTTGTTTCCGCTAAAGAGAAAAAAAGAATCCATTTAATTATGGAAGAAATTGTTAAGATAAAGGAAAATATTGTTAAAGAAATTAAAACCAGTCTTTTAAATGATGTAATAAGGGATGCATACATGTTAAATCTTCCACCGTCATATAAAGGCAAAAGGCTTAAAATATATTTTGTAAATCAAGAAGGAGTTAAACCACCAAAATTTATTTTTCATGTTAATAGTAAAAATCTTGTGCATTTTTCTTATTATCGATATTTAGAAAATAAATTGCGTGAAGCATTTGATTTTTATGGTACACCAATAGAACTTATTTTTAAGAATCGAGGTGAAGAAAATGATAATTAAAAATAATTTTAATGATAAAAGCGCTAATCCATTATCTGATTATAAAAGTATTAATAAAACAAGAGATAATAACATAGATAATTTAGGTATAGAAGACGATGTTGATAAGCATATTATCGATGATATTTTAGCAAAAGATCATGAATTTGATGATGGTAATGATGATGAAGGTGACAATTGGGACTTTTTTAGATAGATAAAAAATTTCTCTGCATATACTATAAAGGGAGGTTTTATGAACGATAATCTATTTAAAAGGGTTGAAAATAAAACAAGAGTAGGAAAGTCAACAATTCTTGATTTAGCAGCCAAATTACAAAATGGTAATATGAAAGATTCTAAAACACTTATGGAAGTTATTGATGAATTAAGTATTATAACAGGTAGAAGTGTTAGTGATGAAAAAAAAGAAAAAATCGTTAAGGCGATTGTTAATGATAAAATTCCAGATAATATTGAAAAAAACTTTTAAGGAGTATTAAATGAAGAAATGTGTTGTAGTTATTAATCCTAATAGTGGAAAAGGACATAGTAGTTTAACTGATGAAATAAGTAGAGTTTTAGAAAAAAATGGATATAGTAGTGAAATACATTTTACCGAGTATCCACTGCATGCCGAGGAAATAGTTTATAATATTGATAAGGCTGATTTGGTTGTATCACTTGGTGGAGATGGTACATTTTCAGAAGCAATGAATGGAAACTTTAAAAGAAAAAAGCCTTTGTTATTAAGTCATATACCAGTTGGAACGACTAATGATGTAGGTCATATGTATGGACTATCAGGAAGTATTATTGAAAATTTGAAGAGTATTCTTAATGGTGTCAAGAAAAAAGTCGATATTTGTACTATAAATGGCAGAAGTTTCGTTTATGTAGCAAGTTTTGGTAAATTTATGGAAATACCTTATGAAACTCCACAAAAATTGAAGAAAAGAATTGGGCACATGGCTTATATTATTTCAGGGGCAAAGCAAATATTTAAAAGAATACCAAAATATGATGTTACTTATGAAATAGATGGTATTAAGCATCATGGAAAATATACATTTATTATTATTTCAAATGCTAACCGTATAGCAGGTATTAATAATTTTTATCGCGATATGAAACTTGATGATAATAGATTTGAAGTTATGTTTTGTAGTATTAGTAGCTTACCAAAACTTGCTAGGGCTTTTTACACTTTAAAAACCAGTGATATTTCCTTTGTTAATGGTGTTGAATGCTATAAAACTGATAATTTAAAAATAACTTTTAATGATGGTTATAAACCATGGTGTATTGATGGGGAAAAGTATGATGCAAAAACTGCCCATTATGAAATATTAACGAATAAAAAAGTAGAAATGTTAGTTCCTAAAAAGAATATTGATAAATTGTTTTTAAAATAAAAATATGTTATAATAATGAAGAAAAAAGGGTGATTATATGGAAACTGGTTTACTAGAAAGATATGGAGAAAATTTTACTGCCAAAGAATATATTACTAATCCAGCTATTGGTCGTGATGAAGAAATTAAGCAATTGATTTTAATATTGTTAACACCAGAAAAGTCTGCTATTTTAATTGGTAAACCAGGTATCGGTAAAACCGCTATTGTTGAAGGGCTTGGTTATCGAATAAAAAGAGGAGAAGTACCAGATGCATTAAAGGATTATAGTATTTGGAAACTTAATACTGCTTCTTTGATTGGTGTTATGCCAGGTACCAATGAACCTAAAATTCAAATGTTATTAAATGAAATAAAAGAACAAGAAAAATTAATTTTATTCATCGATGAAATTCATACCTTAATAGGAACAAGTAATAGTGATTCAATGGATTTTGCCCAAGTATTTAAACCTGGACTTGACCGTGGTAATATTAAAATTATTGGTGCAACAACTACTGATGAATATGATCAATATATATTACGTGATAAAGCTTTTGTAAGACGTTTCCAAAGAGTTGAAGTAGAAGAGCCTTCAAGAGAACACACAATAAAAATACTTACGGGCACGCTTCCTAAATTTGAAGTTAAAACTGGTGCTAAAATGAAATACACGCCATTTATTCAAGAAAAAATAATGGCATTTATTGTTGATATAACAAGTGAATTTAAAAGGGTATATGAATATTCAGCAAGATATCCCGATATTGCTTTAACTATTGTTCAACAAGCTTTTTCCTATGCTGTTTTTGATAATAAAAAAGAAGTAGATATAAGAGATATTAAAAAGGCTATCGCTAATACTAAGTTAGTATATCCTGATGTTATAAAAAAAGAATTAGTACGCTTTAATAATGAATTTAGCGATATATATCGTATGGAAACACAACAACGTTTAAAAGGAGAATAATTGTTTTAATGGAAAAAAGAAACAAAAATATTTATGCTATAAGATTAATTTTGTTTATAATACAATTTTATTTAGTTTTTATTTTAATTCCCAACATTTTATCTGTTGGGTTATTTGGATACATCTTTTTAATAATTTATTTTTTTTATAATGTTATGATTTTAAGAGAATTATTGACTAAAAAGAAAAAATATCGTTATGATTTAATATATAATTTTATGCAAATAGGTTTTATTTTTTATTTAATTATTATTAATTTTAAAATATATTATGATCACTTATATGTTATAAAACAAACATTAGGTTATTTTAATGTTAATTACATTATTATGACACTTTTATTAATATTTATAATTATCTATTCATTATTTGAATTAAGATTAAGAAAAGATAAAAAGTAATTAGGAGATTTTATGAAAGAAAAACTAAAAGAATTATTGAATAATAGTTATGCTAATTATTCGCATTATCGTGTAGCATGTATATGTATTATGCAAGATGGAACTATTGTACCTGGGGTTAATGTTGAAAATGCATCATATGGTGCAACGATATGTGCAGAACGTAATGCTATTACAACCGCTATTGCCTTAGGATATCACAAAGGAGATTTTAAAGAACTTCATATCATGGTTGATAGTGATAAAATAGGCACACCTTGCTTTATGTGTCGCCAAGTAATAACAGAATTTATGGATAATGATATAAAAGTACATCTATATAGCAATAACGAAGAAAAAGTTTATACTGTGGGTGAATTGTGCCCACATCCTTTTAATGAGGATAATCTATGAAAAGTGGTATGGTAAGTATTGTAGGACGTCCCAATGTTGGGAAAAGTACATTACTAAATAAAGTATTAGATAAAAAAATCGCAATAACCTCTGATAAATCTGGTACAACTAGAAATATTATTTTAGGTGTTTATAATGATGATGAAAGCCAAATTGTTTTTGTCGATACTCCAGGAATTCATAAGCCTGAACATAAACTTGATAAGGTATTAAATGATAAAAGTTACTTAATGACTAATCCTGTTGATTTGGTTTTGTTTATGGTAGATATTTCACGTGGTTTTGGTAAAGGTGATAGATTTGTTTTAGATAGAATTAAAGATAGCAATAATAAAATAATTCTTCTATTAAATAAGATTGATAAATTAAGTAAAGAAGAATTAATTAAAAGAATTGAAGAGGTTAGCAAAGAATATGATTTTTTAGAAATAATACCTATTTCATCTATTAAAGGAATTAATGTTAATGATTTAATTAAAACAATAAAAAAATATTTGCCAAATGATGGGAAGTACTATGAAGATGATTATGTAACTAATCAACCTAAATCATTAATAATTACTGAAAGAGTTAGAGAGAAAGTACTACATTTAACTAGTGATGAAATTCCACATACTGTAACATGTGTACTTGATACTCTTGATGAAGATGATAAATTAATTAGTGCTGGAGTAACAATTATTGTTGATCGTGATAATTTAAAAAAAATATTAATTGGTAAGCAAGGATTGATGTTAAAAGAAATAGGAACAAGAGCTAGAAAAGATTTAGAAGAATATTTTAATAAAAAGGTATATTTATCACTATATGTAAAAACAATTAAAAATTGGCGTGATAGAGAATCTCTAATTCATGAATTAGGTCTAAAAGATGATTTAGATGAATAAAACATATAATTATTAACACCATATTATTGGTGATACTATGAAGAAAATATTATGGAATTTGTTTAATAAAACAGGGAACATTAACTATTATCTGTTATTAAGTAAGTTTAGGAGTAAAAATGCAAGTAAAAACAAAAGGAATAGTATTAAGTGAAACACCATATAGTGAAACTAGCAAGATATTAAATATCTTAACAGAAGATTATGGCTTGATTGGCGTAATATCTAAAGGTTCAAAGAATATCAAAAGTAAATTACGTGGTGTAAGTAATAAAATGAATTATGCTGAATATACTATTAATTACAAAGAAGGAAGTCTAAGTACATTAATTGAAGGAAATAATCTTAATTCTTTTAAAAATATATATACTAATATGAAAATGGCTATGTATAGTTTTTATTTAATGGATTTGATTTATCAAGTTTTGAAAGAAAATAATAATAAAGAAATATTTTCATTACTTGAAAGTTCTTTAATTAAAATAAATGAGGGATTAAGTCCTGAATTAATAAGTTCGATTATTGAACTTAAATTATTAAAATTTTTAGGTGTATCTATTAATCTAGATACTTGTACTAATTGTGGGAATGATCATGATTTTGTTACTATTGACATACATAGTGGTGGTTTAATTTGTAAAAATTGTTATCATGATGGATATATTTTTGATAATAAGGCATTAAATTTGATTATTACTTTAAATAATATTGATTTATTGAAAATTTCGAAATTAGAAATAACTGATGATCATATTTATCATGATATCGATAACTTTATTTATGAATACTATACATTATATACAGGAATATATTTAAGAAAAAAAGATAATTTAATGGTTATAAAAGGGTCGTAATTGACTTTTTTTTGTTAAAATGGTATAATATACGGGATTTTTAGGGGAGTTGGTTAAGGTGAAGATTAATAATCTAGCTGTTTTTTGTAGACGTGCATTATCCTTTGTTTTAACTCTTGGTTATTTATTATTTCCAGTTAAAGAAGTCAAAGCAGATAATAATGCAACTAGAATAGTTGTACAATCTACTGCTGTTGATACTGATAAAGTACAAGATGGTTTTTATATTGGTTATCCTAGATCAGGTAGTAGAATGCAACTATTAAGCGAAAGTGTACTTGATGAATTTTTAGCAAGTAAGGGAATGTATCCTTCTTATGATGCAAGTGGGTATGGATATTATGATTTTACCTTAGATGGTAAGACATATACATACCGTACATGTGCATCCTCTTTAACATGTAATCGAGAAAGTATTGGATGTAAAATATATGCTCCAAAGGGATGTGATTTATCGCACATTGATAATATAATTACTTTAATCGGTGGTGTAGATAGCCGTAATGGTGGTGTTGATTTAAGAAAATTGACTTTAGGAAAGAATAGTATTGTTGTTGTTTGTTATACAAGAAATAGTGGAATAAGTTCGGTTGATAGAACAAATTTAATTGCAGCATGTACATATATGATGAATTGCATTTTTGAGGGGAACGATTTTATTTATAATAGTATTGCAGGATTTTCTGAAGGAGCGCAAGCAGCTTTTGTTACTGCTGCTAATAATCCTGGACTATATCAAACTCTTGTTTGTTCAAATGGAGCGTTTTATTGGACAAGAGGAGGAATCAACTTGATTAGTCAATATTGTAATAATAATTATCAAAGTTTTAGAAATATGGAAATAATATTTCTTGAATCTAAAAATAATAATAATTGGAATCCGTATATAGTTCAAACAATTAGTGATTTATTAACTCATGGTGTTTCAAAAAATAACATTAGTATTTATACAAATGATAGTGATTTAATTAATGGTCATAGATCATTACATTGTGATGATATTGGTTATTTACCTGTTACTGTAGTTTTAGGATCAGATGAAAACATTCATTTCTTAACTGACCATGAGGCACATATGTATGGCGGATGGGAAAGACATGGTGATGGTATGCGTATGATAATTGAATCAAATGTTCTAAGTTATTTAACAGGTGCTTTTCATACTGCTAAACTAAGTAATATTGAATTAGCTAATATATCCTCATTAGGAGGTAGATAGTATGAGTAAGATATCGTTAAGAAGTTTAAATAAGCGAGCATTGAGCTTTGTTTTCGCTTTAGGTTTTGCTTGTATGCCAATTATTTGTTCACATGCTGATGAGAATAAACATATACCAACACACCAAGAAGAACATGGTTCAATGATAAGAGATTACTTTTATATTGGATATCCTAAAAATTTTACAAAAACTCATTTATTAGAACGTAATATATTGGTTAAAGCCATGGAAAAAGTCAATATTTTGCCATACTATATTCCTTATAATAATAATCCGCAATATACAGTTATTTTAGATAAACGCACATGTATATATTTACCAGAATCTAATACTTTTACTTGCAATGGAAAAAGTATAAAATGTCGTTTTTATGCAACAAATAATAATTTAGATGAAATAGATAATATTATTGTTGTTATAGGTGGTACTGGTAGTAGAAATAGAGGAGAAGATTTAAGTAATATGCCTCTTGCATCTAATTCGATAATTGCGGTATGTTATAGCGGAAATAGTGAGATAAATATGATTGATTGTTCAGAAACAGTTGCAGATTTTACTAGATTCGCTGATTATTTATTTTTAAAAAATAAAGGACAAATATGCAATAGCATAGTTGGTACTTCCGAAGGAGCTCAAACTGCTTTTATCACTGTTGCTAATAATCCAGGATTATATCAAACTCTTGTTTGTTCAAATGGATCTGCTTACTGGAATAAGGGAAAATCAAGTTTGATAAAAAATTATTCCAATGCTAATGGATATAATAGTTTTAGAAATATGGAAATAATATTTTTGGAATCAAAAAACAATAATTATTGGAATCCATCCATTATTCAAACAATAATTGATTTACGTGAAAATGGTGTTTCAATGAGCGATGTTAGTTTTTATACTAATGATGTGGAATTTACTAATAATGTGAAGGCAATGCTAAATAAAGGCAATTTTTATTTTTTAAGTTCAGAAGAAGCGTGTAAATATGGTAATTGGTCAAGGCATGGTGATGGTATGAAAATGATTATTGATTCGAATATTTTATGCTATTTGTCAGATAGTTATCATACAAATTTATATGCAAGCAATTACAATTATTCTGTTGAAAATTATAATATTGGTAGAAAATAAGCACTTTACAGTGTTTTTTTCTTTATTTTATTGTTATAAACGCATTAAAATGTTATAATTATATAGGTTGAGGTTTGGCATGAAAAAAGAAATATTAGAATTATTAAAGGATGGTAAAGCATTAGATTTTATCGAAATTAGTCGACAATTAGGATATCCAAGAGAAATGGACGAAATGCTTGCAAACATGTTATCAGAGATGGTTAACAGATGTGAGCTTACTCTAACTAATAAAAGTCGATATATGATTTTTGAACTTAATGAAAAAAATAAAAGTTATGTTAAAGGTAAATTTATGGATACCAAAGGTGATGCAGCATTTGTTCGTGTTGATGGCATGGATGAAGATATTCACATTTCTGGTGATAAAACAAATGGTGCATTAAATGGTGACACTGTCCTTGTTTATATAATAAGAGGACAAAGAAGAGGATTTAAAGCAGAGGGTCAAGTTGTTAAAATAATTGAAAGAGATATTAGTAATAAAGTTGGGGAAGTTTATCATTATGAAGGGAAAACAATGGTATCTTTAGATGATAAAAAAATCAAAAAATTGATTTATCTTCCTGATACACCTGAAACTAGAAGATTGGTTGATGGTGATAAAGTTGTTGTATCATTTCAAGATAGTAAGACAAATTCTGAATATGTAATGGCTCAATTTGTACGAAGAATTGGTAATATTCATGATCCAGGTGTTGATATTTTATCAATTATCGCTGAACATGAAATTGATATTGAATTTCCAGAAGAATGTTTGGAAGAATTAAGAAAAATTCCTACGGAAGTTAGTGCTAATGATATAAAAGAAAGACGCGATTTAAGAGAGGAAATGATCTTTACTATTGATGGTGATGATACTCGTGATATTGATGATGCTATTAGTCTTAAAAAATTACCTAATGGTAATTATGAACTTGGCGTTCATATTGCGGATGTTGCTCATTATATACGTGAAGGTAGTGCGCTTGACTTAGAAGCTCGTAAAAGAGGAACAAGTACGTATTTAGTTGATCGAGTAATTCCAATGTATCCTGCGCAATTATCAAATGGAATTTGTTCACTTAATCCACTTGTTGATAGATTAACAGTTAGTTGTGTGATGGAAATTGATCCATCTGGTAAACTTATTAATTATGATATTTTCCCTAGTGTAATACATTCTTGTATTCAAATGACTTACACTAAAGTTAATGAAATAATTGAAAAGGGGAATATACCTGAAGGCTATGAAAGATTTGCTGAAACACTTTTAGAAATGCAAAAACTTGCACATATTATTAGAGATGAAAGAACTAAACGTGGTGGAATTGATTTTGATGTGGATGAGCCTAAAGTGTTTCAAGATGAAAACTGTGTTCCAACAGATGTTACTTTACGCGAGCGTGGTGAAGGAGAAAGATTAATTGAGGACTTTATGGTCCGTGCTAATGAAACGGTTGCTAGTCATTTCTTTTACATGGATTTACCAAGTTTGTATCGTATTCATGGAATGCCTGATGAAGATAGATTAAAGAAATTTTTACAAATATTGAGTGCTTTAGGAATATCAGTTAAGGCTGATTTAAAGAAAATGAGTCCGAAAGTAATTCAAGTAATTGTTGAAGAATTAAAGAAATATCCTGAATTTCGAGTTTTAGCAACTAAATTATTAAGTTGTATGGATAAAGCAATTTATAGTCCAGATAATATTGGCCATTTTGCTTTAGCATTGAAAATATATACACATTTTACTTCACCAATAAGACGTTATCCAGATACAACAATCCATCGTCTTTTACATAATTATTTCTTCTCACGTGATGGTATAACGGAAGAGAAAATTGAACATTTTAAAGAAATATTATCAGATATCGCTATTCGTTCTAGTGAAACTGAACGTAATGCTGATGAATGTGAACGTGATGTTGAAGATATGAAAATGGCAGAGTATATGTCATATCACATTGATGAAGAGTATACTGGCATGATTTCCGGTGTTACTAATTATGGCTTTTATGTCCTTTTAGATAATATGATAGAAGGTATGGTACCTATTGAAAGCTTATTAACTTATGATGGTGCTAACTATGATTTTGATAAGGAAACAGAGACATTAAAAGTTGGTGATAGGAAATTTAGACTTGGCCAAATAGTAAAAGTAAGAGTGACAAGAGCTAGTAAAGAAGATAGCCAAATTGACTTTGCATTTGTTGAAAGCGTTTCTGAAGATAAGAAGGGACGAAGTCATTAAGATGGTAAAAGAAATACTAAATAGAGAAGCAAAATTTAATTATTTTATTGAAGAGGAAATAGAGTGTGGTATAGAACTCTTAGGAACTGAAATTAAATCTATTCGCGACAGTAAAGCTAATATAAAAGATAGTTATGCTATTATTCGAAATAATGAAGTATACCTTCTTAATATGAATGTAAGTGAATATAAAGAAGGAAGTTTATTTAATCATGATCCACAACGAACAAGAAAATTACTATTACATAAAAGAGAAATCTTAAAATTAAAAAAATGTACTGAGCAAGAGGGGTATACTTTAGTACCATTAAAATTATATTTTGTAAATAATAAAGCCAAAATATTATTAGGATTATGTAAAGGTAAGAAAAACTATGATAAAAGAGAATCGATAAAACAAAGGGAATTAAATAGAGAAAAAGAAAAATTACACAAGTATAACTATAAATAAGAATAAAAAGGAATGATAATATGGAAGACAATAATATTTACAGTAATAATTATAGTGATTATGAATCTAAACTTAATAATTTCAATAAACAAGATGATAATCGTAAACATAAAAGAGAAAAGAAGTTATTTAGCTTTGAATTAAATGTTGTAAATATTTTGCTTATTCTTATTGCTATTGCTGTAATTGTCTTATCCATTATTATCATTAAAAATCTATTAATAAGTTATAAAGTAAAATTCTATTTAAATGGCGCAAGCGTTATTGATGCTGATGAAATGAAATGTAAATCAAATGTCAAGGGACATTGTTACTTGACACTTCCTAACGTTAAAAGATATGATGGTGAAATAATTGGTTTTGCGCATTCTCCTGAATCCAAAGAAGCGGATTATCAGGTTGGTACTGAAATTGAAGTATTTAATGATATGGAATTGTATGTTATCTCTAAAAAAGAAAATGTTTTAAACATTGATGAAAGTGATGTTAATGATGTTGACGCAACTAAAGAAGAATTAACGTGCATAACATATAATTTAGAAAATATTTGTAGTATAGAGGTTCCTAAATTTAATAAAGTAGGTTATGAAAATCTTGGTTATAGTGAAATAAAAGGTAGTAAAACTGTTACAATCCATCCGGGAGATAAAGTAGCTGCTAATAAAACTATATATCCTATTTATGATGTTTTTCAAAACAAAAAAACTATAACAGCTAAAAGAAGTTTTGCTATCGATAAAGCCTATGTTGATGTTGAGACAAGTTGTCCTGATGATATCGCTAATTCACTATCAAACTATATTAAAATAATCGAAGAGAAACTACCATTTTATTTTAATTATAATAAGGTTATTTTTCATGGCTCTTCTGCTTTTAATGTATTTATAAAGCCAATGATTGGTAATAAAAAACCTGATAGTGTAGGTGGTATTACATTTGGAGTTTATGATGCTCATAAAACTTTCTCAGTACGTTGTACAACCGAATATGATGTATATCTAGTATTGGTTCATGAATTAAGTCATGCTTATGATTATTTATATAAATCAGTTTTAGGTAGTTTTATTTCTGATAATAGTGATATTCGTCAGTTATATAATAAATATGTAAAAGCGTCTAATCGCCCATTAAGTGATTATGCATATTCTAGTTATAAAGAATTTTATGCCGAATTAATGGCACACTATTATATAAACTATATAGATACAAGTTATACGATAATTGAACCTAAATTATTTAAAAGAGGAAATTTCCCTGATGATTTAAAGAAGGCTGCTGAAAAATACATATGTATTGGCAAAAATGATTTTGATAAAAGTAAATGTGAAGGACTATAATTATAATAGTTCTTTTTTTATTTAATAATAATAAAATTAATTGATGAAAACTATAAAAAAATTAATTAATTATATTCAAGATAATGATTTTAAAATTATCTATATTAATAATAGTATTAATGTTATTAATTATGATAAAATCTTAGAAGTAAATGATGATATTGTAACAATAGAAAAAGATAATTATTTAATATTAATTAAAGGCTATAATCTAAAATTAAATAAACTTTTAGATAATGAAGTTTTAATTACAGGTATTATCAAAGAAATAGTTTTATAGGAGGATAATATGTTAAAGAGTTTCTATGTTCTCCTTTTAGAAGATAAAAATAAATTAATTAAACTATATTGTCATAATATTTATTTTTTTAATATTAAATATTATAATAACAAAGTATTATTATATGTAGATGAAGATAATTATACAAAACTATTAAAATATTTTAATATTTATGGAATATCTCTTTATAAAATAGGAGGATTAAAAAAATATCAATTGTTATTAAGAAAATATCGATTGTTTATTATATGCATGTTAATCTCTATTTTAATTATTTTTACATTATCAAAGATTGTTTTTAATATTAATATTATGACAGATAATAAGGAATTAAAAAGTATTATAAAAAAAGAATTAGATTTATATGGAATATCTAAATATCATTTTAGTAAGAGTTATAATGAAAAAGAAGAAATTAAGAAAAAAATATTAAATGATTATCATGATAAAATAGAATGGCTAGAAATAGATTTAGTTGGTACAAAATACTATATATATGTTTTAGAAAGAAAAAAAGAGGTAGTAAACAATAATCATATTTATCAAGATGTAGTTGCTAAAAAAAATGCTATAATTACTGAAATAAAGTCTTCTAAAGGAGAGATAATTAAGAAAGTAAATGATTATGTTAACAAAGGAGATACAATTATTTCTGGTAAAATAATAAAAAATGATGAAGTAAAAAATATTGTTAAAGCTGAGGGAATTGTCTTTGGTGAAACTTGGTATAATGTAAGAGTTGAACTTCCATATACTTATTATGAAAAAAAATATACTGGTAATTATTATAATACATTTACAATCTCTTTTTTTAATCATAGATTATCTTTTATGAAGGATAAATATCAAGAAAAAGAATATGTTGATAAATTAATAATTGGCCATAATCTATTACCAATTAGTTTTAATAGAACAAAGGTTTTGGAAACCAATAATAGTCTAAATATCTATACATATGATATGGCATTGTCACAGGGAATGATAATCGCAAAAGAGAAATTAGAAAATAATCTAAGTAAGGATGCTAAAATAATATCACAAAAAAAATTGAAATTATATGAAGAAAATAATATAATAATTATTGAGGTGTTTTTCAAAGTTTATGAAAATATTACCGATTATAAAAGTATTCAAAAAGAGGGTGAATAAATGCAAGTAATAATTAGTTCTATTAAAGAAGTATTAAATGATACTTGGCCAATGATTTTATTAACATCGGTTG
>JAEEGL013064931.1_pt1 | contig 28032 bp, 22 predicted proteins | sample 9134231 | NCBI WGS metagenome assembly JAEEGL01 (sample SAMN16246548, study PRJNA631951) | gut metagenome | biome: gut microbiome; feature: rumen; material: fiber-attached | host: Bos | place: Iran: Karaj | collected 2018-10
CAAGGCATCGATCATCGCACCAGAGTTCTTCTTTATCTTGTTAATCGCTATGAGCAATGGCGCACCCTCGCCGAGCCAGCTCTCAAAAAAGGCGACATCGTCATCACTTCCCGCAGTTGGTTTTCTACTTTGATTTACGAAGGCTACGCCGCTGGCGTTAGCCGCTCACTTATCATCAAGCTCCACAAAGCCGTCATGCCAGAGCCGTATTTCCATCCAGACAAAATTGTCTTCTTTACACTTTCAGACGAAGAGCGCGCCAAACGCTTAGGCACCCAGACCAACGAAGCCAAAACTTCCTGGTCAAGAAATAAAGAAATCTGGAAATCCAAAACCGATGCCTTCCAGAAAAAAATCAACAAAGCCTACCTCGAAGTCGCCAAGAAATTCGAAGTTCCAACCCTTGATGCATCCGGCACTATTGACGAAGTTTTTGAAAACCTCAAAAAATTATTCAATATATAGGGTCAAGTCTTGACATGCATGAGTCCTGGAAACCATTTCTAGAGTCAGAATTTAATAAGCCTTATTTTGCTGAGCTCTCGAAGTTTCTCCACGATGCCTACAATAAAAAGGTTATTTACCCGAAAAAATCTCAAGTTTTTAAAGCTTTTTCGACGGATTTAAATTCCGTAAAAGTGGTCATTTTAGGGCAAGATCCATACCACACGCCAGGTGCTGCCATGGGGCTAGCTTTTTCCGTACCAGATTCAGAACCAATCCCACCTTCACTGATTAATATTTACAAGGAAATCGATTCAGATATCGGACATCACAATAATAAAACTGGCAATCTGTCTTCATGGCAAGAGCAGGGAGTATTACTCCTCAACAATACACTCACCGTAGAAGCCCACCACGCCGGCAGCCACCGCGGCAAAGGCTGGGAAATCTTCACCAAAGCAGTGATTGAATATCTAAATCAAACCCGCCCGCATCTCGTTTTTATCCTGTGGGGTCGCGACGCTCGTTCCAAGAAACCATTGATCGATACGAGCAAACATCTAATTCTAGAATCTCCACACCCATCACCGCTTTCCGCCTACGCCGGATTCTTTGGCAACCACCATTTTAGCAAGGCCAATGAGTTTCTAAAAACCCACGGAGAAACTCCAATCGAGTGGTAATTAATATATAATATAATTATGCTTTTACCATTTACCTTCGCAGTTCTAGCCGCCGTTTTCTGGGCCATCACCAATCATATCGATAAATACATGATTAGTAAGGCCGTCAAGAACGCTGACCACCGCGCCCTTGTTGTCGTTTCTTCACTAGTAGCCGGCCTCGTCATGGCCATAATCTACGCTTTCATCTGTGGATTCAACTTCACTTTTGATTGGCAAAGTATCCTGATCCTATTTGGTAACTCAGCTCTCTACGCCTTGACACTCGTATTCTGGTTCAAGGCCATCAGTCGCGACGACCCAACCATCGTCGTTATTATGTTCCAATTAATTCCAGTTTTCTCACTCATTATTTCACCATTACTCTTAAAAGAAGATGCAATTCGCCCACTCCAATTAGTCGGCGGAGCTATCACTACTTTGGCCGCCATTTCAGTTACCTATGAATCAAGCAAGAAAAGGTTCAGTAAAAAGAAGTTGGTAACTCTAGGGCTCATGACTTGCACCTCACTTGGATATGCTCTTTGGTTTATCATCGAAAGATACGTCAATCAAAATCACGACTTCAATGAGACAACTTTCTGGTCCAACGCGACGCTCTTTCTTGTTGGTGTCCTAATACTAATTTTCATCAAATCCTACCGAAAATCCTTCAAGAAAATGCTAAAAACCAACGGAGCAAAAGTTATTTCAATCAACTTAATTAACGAACTCTTTAACTCTTTTGGCGGAATCTTTTCGACCCTCGCCAGCACCATGGCGTCCGTAGCAATCGTTTCATTTATTTCGCAAGGCGTTCAACCATTTGCCGTCATGATTCTCGGCATTCTAATCACCAAACTCTTCCCAAAACTCGGCAAAGAAACAATCCACAAAAAGGAAGTTTTAAAACGCACAATCACAATTATTATTTGTGCAATCGGGCTTGCTTTAATTCAATTTGGATAGATTAGAGCCAGCTTACTAGTTTCTTGTATTCTTCAGAATCTTTTGGATAAGAATCTAGAATGTCTTCAATATAAGTTTTGCCGTTGGAGATATTGAGAGTTTCAACTTCCGGCATCGCTGCAAGCATACGTACAATTGCTTCGTCGGTATCAAAGTTTGACATTGATTTCTTTGGGTCAGTAGAATGAGAATGAACACGAAGTTCACGATAAACAAAGCGCCTAATTCCGGCTTGCAAACAGTACTTAAGACAGTTGTCGCAAGTAGCAACGCGGTTGTAGATCGTACAACCTGTCAAGTCTTGCTTTGCAAAAAGCACCGCATTCATCTCAGAATGAGTAGCAAAATAATATTTAGCCGGACGCTCTGTCAAGGTCATTTTTGACTCATCGGCGCCTTGAATTAAACCATTATAACCAAACGAAATTGGACGCTTTTTTGCATCAACAATTACACATCCCATTTTAGAAGAAGGGTCTTTGGATTTAAGCGCAACCGTTTCAGCAATTTGCATGAAATATTCGTCCCACTCGAGTTGTTTCTTATTCATGTTTTCTCCTATTCACCCCTATTATAACACGGTGGGGGTTGCAAAATTTTAAAATTCCGCTAAACTGTTGGCAAAATTAAGTGGAGAGTAAAATGAAGAAAAAAACAGCCTTTTTGTTGCCAATTTTCGTCTTGGTAGCAAATCTAATACCAACCAATATAATCCCAAAAAGTAAAGCGGAAGCATGTACAGATCTTGCGATTGTTTTCGCTCGTGGGTCTGGCGCAGAGCAAAATACAAGCGCGGATTATCTTGCGTTCAAAAGTAACATCGATGACAAGCTAAAAACCACTAATCTAACATATAGTTTTATCGACTTAGACTACCCCGCCGTCTCTGTTGGGCTGGAAAATTTCGGAGTAACGCTAGGCGCTTTCTTTAGTGGCGGAAAAGGGAATGATTTTGGTGAAAGCGTAGAAATTGGCGTAAACAATCTCACCGAAATTATCAATAAACCATGTGAGAGAACCCGATTTGTACTTGGTGGCTATTCGCAGGGCGCCATGGTAGTTTTACAGACGCTTAGTCGCGTCAATCCAGACAAAATCATCTACGCTGCCACCTTCGGAGACCCGAAGCTATACCTACCGGAAGGCGAGGGAATCTTTCCAGCCGCTTGCATGAATATAAACTTATCCAACTACCGCATCTATGTACCAAATTGCTATGCAAAGAGCGGCATACTAGGCGGCGAAAATCCGTATCAAACGCCAGAATATTTTGATAAACTCGGCACCTGGTGCAACAAATACGATATTATGTGCAGCAGCCATATCAGCATCACGGATCACATTTCTTACGTCAAGAATCATATCTACGAAGATGCTTCGCGGTTTATCTTCGATAAAATTACCAAATACTTTGGAGTGAAAAATAACTACAGTTCGCCACATGACACTATTATTCTCATTGACTCAACCGGTTCAATGCGTGAAATGATTGACCAATACAAAAGAGAAGCTTTGCGTCTAGCCAAAGAAACTTTCAAAAAGGATGGGCGAGTCGCCTTGTACGAATATCGAGATTTACAAGATCCATTTGAGCCAATTTTGCATTGTTCGTTTGATACCTGTACGCTTGAGAAAATCGAAAAGGTGATTAATAAAATCGAGACCGACGGTGGCGGCGACATAGACGAATCATTGCTTTCTGTTTCTTTAAAAGCGATGCGCGAAATGAACTGGCGAAGAGGCGCCACCAAGTCTATCGTTATCCTTACAGACGCCGGCTTCCATATTCCAGATTTCGACGGCACTACTACGAAAGACGTTATTAGTCTCAGTCGCAAGATCGATCCAGTCAATTTCTATGTCGTAACAAACGCAGAAACCGCGCCGGAATACGAATACCTTACAAAAGCCACAGACGGAAAGGTTGCCATTATTTCTGACGACTCGAAACTCGAAATTGCCAACCTCACTGACCATATTCTGGAGCGTTACGACAGCCTACCACGCGTCGAAGAAACAGAGAAGATCGAACTTTCAAAATTAAAACTCGAAAAACACGGTTGGAAGGGAAATGATTATCTAATCGATTTTTCTAGCGATAGCCAGACCCTCATCATTATTAATGATGTTATTACCGGAATCACTAGCGACAAGCAGCTCACGATTACCGACTTAGCAAAAACTAAAACCAACATAATAAGACTCATTCCAATAACAAACAATATCCGTGGGGAAGCGACAGAAATCGTCGTTGGGCCCGTAGAATCAGGTATTTTAAGAGTCAAAAATCTCATCAAAGTCGAAGAGGAGCTAGGCGGAAAAGGAAATTTTGAAATTCTTGTGCCAAACACTGGCGCAAAATAGCAAAATATGCTATAATAATCCGCATGGTTTTAGATAAAAATTTAATTCGCAACGTTGCCATTATCGCGCACGTTGACCACGGAAAAACTACCCTTGTCGATGGGCTTCTTAAGCAGTCCCATACTTTCCGTGACAACCAAGCCGAAATGCAACAAACTCTTATCATGGACTCCATGGATCAGGAGCATGAACGCGGTATTACGATTACCGCCAAACAAACGTCGATTTTCTATGACGGCTACAAAATCAATATCATCGATACCCCAGGCCACGCCGATTTCTCTGGTGAAGTCGAACGTACCCTCAATATGGCCGACGGCGTTATCCTCGTAGTTGACGCTCAAGAAGGTCCAATGCCACAGACTAAATTCGTCCTCCAAAAGGCACTCGACCTCAAACTTCGCCCAGTCGTAGTTATCAATAAGATTGATAAACCAGCTGCTCGCATCGAAGAAGTTAAAGATGAGATTTCCGATCTCTTCCTCGAGCTTGCTACCGATGAATCTCAACTCAACTACCCAATCTACTATGCAATCGCCCGCGACGGCAAAGCTGGCAAAACTACCGACCTCGACGACAATCTTCATGTCATTTTTGAATCTATCATTAACGATATTCCAGCACCAAAAGTCGACGAAAACGAAGGCAAAGGTGCACAGCTTCTCGTTGCCGCACTTGCTGCCGATAATTACCTTGGCAAATACTGCATCGGCAAAATCTTCCGTGGCAAACTCAAAAAAGGCCAAACCGTCAAAATCTTACAAAAAGACGACACGAAGAACGCTAAAATTGACCAAATGTTCACTTACAAAGGCCTTGGCAAGGAAGAAGCCGGGGAGGCTATTGCCGGCGACATCGTTGCGTTAACCGGTGTTGGCGAAGCTAACATTGGCGACACTATCGCTACCGGCGATAATCCAGAAGCTCTTCCAACCATCGAGCTCGAACCACCAACCCTGTCTATTTACATCGGCCCAAACACTTCACCACTCAAAGGCAAAGAAGGTGAGTTTACTACCTCTCGCCAAATCGCCGAACGTCTTGAAAAAGAACTCGAAACCAACATCGCCCTTCGCATCGTCCCGGATGGCCTTGGTTACAAAGTTTCTGGTCGTGGCGAGCTCCACTTGTCTGTTCTGATCGAAACTATGCGCCGCGAAGGCTACGAGCTTGAAGCTGGCCGTCCAGAAGTTATCTACAAGGAAATCGATGGCGTCAAATGTGAGCCAATCGAAAGCCTCAGCATCGAAGTTGAATCCGAATTTGTCGGTGCCGTTTCTCAAGAACTTGGTATTAGAAAAGCCGAATTAAAGTCTCAGGAACTTACTTCCACTGGCGCCACCCGCTTTACCTATGACATTTCTACTGCCGCCCTTATTGGCCTCCGTAACAACTTATTAACCGCCACCAAGGGTACCGTTCTCATGTCTAGTATTCCAAACGGCTACCGCCCAGTCGATTCAAAATATAAACCAGAACGTAATGGCGCCCTCATTGCCTTCGAATCTGGCGTTTCTACCGCTTATGCACTTGATGCTGCTCAGGCTCGTGGTATTCTCTTCATTCCGCCACAGGTACCAGTTTATCAAGGTATGATCGTTGGCCTCTCAAATAAAAAAGACGACCTCGATATCAACATTTGCCGCGAGAAACAACTCACCAATATGCGTACTCACGCATCTGATGGCGCTATTCAGCTCACTCCATACACTCAACTTTCTCTTGAGCAATGTCTCGATTTCTTGCTTGACGATGAACTTCTCGAAGTTACACCAAAGTCACTTCGCCTCCGCAAACGCCAACTTGACCCAATCAAAAGAAAACGCGAAAACCGCATGTAAATGAAAAAGAGCTCCAGAAATGGAGCTCTTTAAAGTACAATAGATTACTCTATCGTGCTGGCATAAGCATTCGCTGTCTTGCCCTTAAAATACTTTCTCTGTCTTTCTTAGATTGATCATTTCGACTTACGTCGGCAATCAGCATGGCCTCACGACCATCATCATCCAATCTTATAAAAGCATCGAACTTTTGTGCTTCCTCTTTTGCGCCCCCACGCTTCATGTATTCATCATACGACATTTCATCACCTCCAATACACCTGTCGTTCATACAGAAACACCCTATTATTATCTCATAATTTTTAAAAAAATTCCATGCCTTGCTATAATAAAAATATGTTAATTGATTCTCACTGCCACCTTCACGACCGCGAATTCTTTAGCGAGGAACAAACCGAAGAAATGCTTGTTCATGCCAAAGAAAATGGCATCACAAAAGTAATTTGTATCGGTACAAGCTTGGAAGACTCTCTAAATGCCCGCGATTTTGCGAAGGCCCATGAAAATGTTTTTTGGACACTCGGCATCCATCCGGAAGGCGCCACCAAACCTTATAGCTACGAAGAATTACGAAATATTATTACGAGCTCCAAAGAAAAACTTGTCGCCATCGGCGAGGTTGGTCTAGATTATCACTACGAACCAGAAACCAAAAAACAGCAAATCAAGCTATTTGAGACTATGCTAGAACTCGCCACCAAGAATAATCTCCCACTATCCTTCCATGTCCGCGAAGCATTTGATGATTTCTTCGGCATTATCAACAACTTCCCAGCCGCTCGCGGCGTAGTGCATTCTTTTAGTGATAGCAAAAAGAATCTCAAAAGAATCCTCGAGCAAACCGATTTTTACGTTGGTGTAAACGGACTCGCCACATATTCCACCTTACCAACTCCACCACTTGATCGTATTTTGCTTGAAACCGATGCACCATTCCTCGCACCAGTACCACACCGCGGCGAAACCAACGAACCAGCCTACATCAAAAACATCGCCGAATGGCTCAGTTCAAGACTTGACACGAATTTCGACTCAGTAGTAAGCATCACGACTAAAAACACAGAGAATCTCTTCCAAATCTAGCAAAAACGTTTGTGTTATAATCAAAATATGGAAGAGAAGACGAAATCCCCAAAAAAAGCAAAGTTAATCGCCGGAATTACAACGGCAGTTTTGGGAGCTGGCGCTTTGGCCGCAAGTCTTGCATTCTTTATTATTGATATGAATTCAAAACCAGGCATGCGTGACGCAGAATTTCTAGTAGAAAAAGGCACTTGGGTCATGCAGTCAGACGCACCAGAGGTGATCTGGAATTTCACCGAAATCGGTAAAGGAACTCTTACCACCAACAACCACATCGACGATCACGAATTTAAGTGGTCTATCGAAAATGGCAAGCTCAAAATTGAAACCGAATGGCTTTATACATTATATGATGAACTCACTTATACATTGGATCAAAAAACCCAAACACTAGAAGTCCAAAGAGAAGACGGTACAAAACAAACCTTCAAGGCATCAGCCCAATCAGAAAACAAATAATACTCCAATAATAAAAAAGAACCGTAGAACACGGCTCTTTTTTATCTAGCTAAGCAGCGCACTGGGTAGAAGTTCGCATCGTCATATCCAACCACGGAACCATCAGACAAAGTAATTGTCTGGTTCTCTTCATCAGAAGTCGAAGTTAGGTAGATCGGTCCATTAGCATAGTCAACCCTCTCACCGGCAGAATAAACCTGGTTTAGCTCCTCACGCGAGAAATTCTCATCAGGAATTAAACCATCCGAAGCAGTTGGTAAGCGCCAGCCACGTGGGCAGGCAGACGAAACACCATTCGTATCGAGCGAAACAGAGTTGTAATTATAGAACATTCCAGAATAAAACTTCCTGAAATAACTATTCATAGGAATATCATCAATATTGGCAAATGGATAACCATATTCTATTGTCACAACATCATCACTTCGAGCCAAAGCTGCACTCATATGTCCAGGATTATCCGCGCTAGCATTAGAAGAAAATGAAGAAGCTTTTTTATCTAAAAGATCGCTCGAAAGCGCATCAAGATTACTTAGACGCGTCTTGCCAAGCGCTAAGTTTTGCACCATCCAACAATGATTATCGGACATTTTGCGCACAAAATACGTCTGTCCATCACGCGTATCGCTTAATTGCACCTCAGTCCCAACTGGAGTAGCGGCACATATCTCTGGTTTCATCTCTTGCATAGTCGAAATATTACGCAATGTTTTTGTAGTTACTTTCTCCCTACCAGAAGCAACACATCTTGCGGCAAAGTTTTGGCTATAATAGTTTGAATTTGAATTATTAAACGAAGTAAAAGTAAGTAATGATCCGTCAGGTATTACACTATTCCTTTTGTAACCAGTAATGATAGCGTAATAACCATAGCCTTCGCCATTAACACTACTATCCGAACGAAAAGTCAGTGTAGCGGTATCGCCAGGAACAATCACTTCATCACGACCAACATTGTAAACAGTATTTCCATTAATTGTATAGCTAGTGGAATAACTATTCATCGAAGTGCGAAAAACATAACCATTATTGTAGTCCTGATCATACGTATATGAATCATAGGTAAACTCTGGGTGAGCTCCCTTATGCACCGTGACATAATCACAACAACCTTCACCATTGTGGAATATCTCGATATGCAACTCTGCCGCACCACTAATCGTAATTACGTGAGCCTGAGAGCTTCCTTCGCTTCGATCAGTACCGCGAATATTGTAATTACTCCAATTATTATTATAATAGCTCAACTGTCTGCCGGACTCATCAAGATTTTGAGTGTAGGAAATCTTCTTCGTAGGCATTGCCACTAAAGAGCCGCCTTCTGCGGCATCAGAAAATGAAGAAAGATTCACCGGAGTAGCAGTAGCCAACTGATTGCCGGTAAAATGATATTGTGAATTTTCATAAAGATTATCTCGATAAAAGACATTCGATGTGCCAGTCGCAGATGGCAATTCCCAGCCTTTTGGACAAATGGACTCGGAATAATCGCCATTAACTTTAAAAGCATCGTCGGCTCCAGCATGTAAAGCTGCACGATTATAGTTTGAGCCATATACATAACGCCAGTTTTCCGAATCGTCAGTAAGCAAAGCTAAATCATTGTCAGTTACAGCCGTTTTATTTACGTCATTATACCCGCCAGAAATATGCTGCTGAGTAATTCCGTCATCGCCATTGGATAAAGTTCTAGTACTACTTATATTCGTATCTTCTGGAGTCAACGTACGCGGCTCATCAAACGACAAATCTAGGTTTTGCTCCATCCACAAATTGCCATCACCAAGCTTGCGCACCCAGTAACGCTTATTATCACGATTATCGATTAGTTGTTTAATCTCGTTGTACGGAGTATTAGAAACGATGGATGGATTGATCTCTTGCATGTAAGTAATATCGTCAAGTGATCTCGTCTCAGAATCGTCGCCTTCGACCGGCAAAACCGCCTCGGTATAATTATGCTCCCAAGCCGGGAAGAGGGTAAGGTTCACTTCACTATTACCCTGATCGCTTGCAGTAATCACTTCTTGAATATTACCAAGGTTTGCTACGCCGGTAATCGTAGCTACTGCACGATTGTTTTCGTCGGTTGTCCAACCGAGAAAAGTATAGCCATCAGGAATGTTGTCAGGAACTTTGTTGTTAGTATTAAAGGAATACTTAGTTTCATAAGTTAAGGATTCAATATTCTCTGGCATAGTAGCCTGCTCAAACTCTGTCGTAGAGCCGTTGCCGAGATCAACGTTATGATTGGTATTCTTAAACTCAATCGCATAACGACGACCAGGTATTGCCACGCAGCGAATAAAACCACTATACACGTCCGATAGATCTAATTTCGACACAGCATAGGAGCCATTGATACTAACGGTGCTTCTAAAATCGTAAGCATCTCTGTTTGCAGCGAGTAGTCCCGCATTTACTCTGGTATTACCAAGGAAATAAGCCATCGACCCAACACCATTCAAGACGCCAGAAGCATTAAGGTACCCCATAGGCGCAAGATACAAACTAGAAGCCGCATCATTTCCGTACAACGACAAAAGGTTTCCCATAATATCAGGACCATAAACAGCATTCGAACTTGCAGCATCCGGAACCGTCCAAGAAAACGGACAAAGCCCAGAAGCATCAGCATAATAAAACGCGTCGCCCTCATCCTCACGAGATGAGGTTTCGATATTATAAAACGAACCAATCTGATAATGGCGCTTTTCATTATTGAAAGATAGAGTGGAACTATCGCCATAAGCATCCGTATCAGTATCATAGTAATAATTTCCACCATCTTTATAATATCTGTGTGCGTCAGCGACCACGGGTGCCTCTGAATTTGTAGGATATAAACTACCAAACTCCGCAAGCTCAGAACGATCTGTCTTAGCTTCGAGATCATAATCAAGGTTTTGCGTCATCCAAACGCGACCATCACGAAGTTTTGTTACCCAATAAATCTTCTTATCACGACCATCCACCAATTGATAAGATTGATCAGTCTCCATGCTTGCAATTACCGTCTCATTAATCTCTTGCATATAAGTAATGGAAGTAATTGTATCTGGTAAAACATTTGGCACAGCCGTCATCATAATAGTATTACTATAGAGACCGGCAACTTGGAATTTGGATGCTCTCGCCGCACAAAGGAAGGTGCGTTTTTCGTTGGCAGATGGGTTATGAGTGAGGTAACGAATCGCCGGTTTGTCTGAAGTATTGAGGCCTTCATACCTCATATCTTCTTCAAAAGTACAGCCCCAGTGATCGAATGGGAAATCCGCCATGTCAACAATTGAGTCTTCGAGCGGCTCAAGCACGTAGTTTGAGTCGTATTCATTTACAAGGCTACGAAGAAATGTATCGTGTTCGCCATCCGAAACTTTGTCTAGTGAGACTGCGGCATGAAGACCGGATTGATTATTCGTGGCAATATAAACAGGCATCTCCGCCACAGTAGCAGGTCCACCTGGCTCCAAAACGATGCGGACGCGCGTTGGCGTAGTAATTGTAAGTATTGGCAGAATTCCAACTTCTACCTCAACATCACCATCGATAGCCGAAGCAGGAAAAGATGAAAGCGCAAAACCCGACAAACACAAAAAACCTAGTCCTAACACTAAGTCTCTCTTAAACCTCCACCTTAACATAACCTTATTATAACATGCGATTCGAATTGTAAAACATTTTTTATTATTTTTTACGCTACTTTGCTAAATAATAAAAAACTCCTAAAGCATTATGAAAAAATAAGAAAAAATGTTATAATATAGAAATGATTTATTTGGATTATGCTGCCGCAACACCAGTTTCCGCTAAGGCTCTTGACGCCATGAAGCCTTACTTTTCTGAGCAGTTTTTTAATCCATCCGCCGCTTATCTTCCAGCCAAAAAAGTACGCGCCGATTACGAAGAAGCAAAAAACAAAATCGCACACTGCATTGGCACAAAGGGAACCGATCTCGTCATGACTTCCGGCGCCACCGAAGCCAATAATCTCGCTTTTTCGATTCTTCATGGCAACGCCAAATGTTTAGTATTAAACACCGAGCATGATTCTGTTCTTAAAGTCGCTGACATTTATAACCACGAATTAATTAAGGTCGACAAAACTGGCTTGATTGATCTTAAAGATTTTAAAAATAAACTTACCGACGATGTAGAACTCGTTTCTATCGCTCTAGCCAATAATGAAATTGGCACCATCCAGCCAATCGCCGAAATCGCGAGCATTATTCGCGAGTCAAGACTTGACAGGCTAAAACGCGGTGTCAAAATTCCACTTTACTTGCATTCAGACGCTTCGCAAGCCATGAATCTTATCGACATTAGTGTTGCTCGCATGGGCGTAGATTTACTCACGATTAATTCCGCCAAAGTTTATGGTCCAAAAGGCGTCGGTGCGCTCTATGTTTCGCACGACGTTAAACTAAAGCCATATCTTCACGGTGGCGGACAGGAAAATGGCCTCCGTTCTGGCACCGAAAATGTCGCTGGTGTTATTGGTTTTGCAGCCGCTTTTACCGACGCCAAAGAACATATTAATGGTAACCGCAAAAAATACACCGAAATGGTGTATCTCCTACAAGAAAAACTATCTCATAATTCCATTATACCACAATTCTTAGGTAATGTCAAGCATAAGCTCAATAACTTCTGTAGCATCAGCTATCCAGGACTTGACGCTGAGCGTATTATTTTTAAGCTCGAAGAAGAAGGAATTTATGTTTCTACTGGTGCCGCCTGCGCCGCGTCTAAAGGTCAAAAATCCCAAACCCTCACCGCTATCGGCCTAGCAGACGAAGAAATTAATGGCTCACTTCGCATTACTTTGGGTACCCAAACTACCAAAGAAGACATCGAAGAATTTGCCGCCAAACTCAACGAAATCATCAACGCCGAAGCCACCAGAATCGGTCTCAAACAGGAGAATAAATAATGTCCGCACAAAAAACCGTTTATCTCGGCATGTCCGGCGGCGTCGACTCCAGTGTCTCCGCATTACTATTAAAGCAGCAAGGCTACAAAGTCATTGGCGTTTACATGAAAAACTGGTCCAAAGATCTCCCGGGCATGAAGTGTCCATGGACCGAAGATCTCGCCGACGCCAAACGCATCGCCGTAAAGCTCGATCTCGATTTTGAAGTTTGGGATTTTGAAGAAGCCTACAAGAAAAAAGTCGTCGACTACATGCTCGAAGAATTCAAAAAGGGCAACACCCCAAATCCAGACATCATGTGTAACCAGGAAATCAAGTTCAAATTGTTCTACGACGAAGCCATGAAACGCGGCGGCGATTTTATCGCTACCGGCCACTATGCTCGCGTCCAAAATTCTGCCACCAACCAAGATTACAATGGTCCAGCCAAACTCCTCCGCGCCGTCGACGAAAATAAAGACCAAACTTACTTTTTATATCGCATCTCCGAAGAATCGCTCAACCACACTCTCTTTCCAATCGGCGACATGGTAAAACCAGACGTCAAAAAACTTGCCGAAGAAAACGGCCTCCACAATGCCTACAAAAAAGAATCCATGGGCGTCTGTTTTGTCGGCGAAGTTGGTATGTGCGACTTTTTGAAGGAATACATTGACATTAAACCTGGCGAGATTCGCGAAGCCGAAACCGAAAAAGTCCTCGGCTATCACGAAGGTGCAGTTTTCTATACCATCGGCCAACGTCACGGCCTCTATATTAGTGGCGGTTTACCATATTATGTCGTCAAGAAAGATCTCGACAAAAACATCGTCTACGTTTCCAAAAATCTCAACAACGAAGACCTTTGGACCAAGGAACTAAAACTCACTGACATTATTTGGCGCGGCAGTGAGACCGAAGACATTCTTGTTCGCCTTCGCCATCGCGCCCCGCTTATCAAAGCCAAATTCAAAGATAACACTATTATTTTTGAAAACGAAATCAAACGCCCAGCCGCTGGTCAATCCGTGGTTTTCTATAACGAAACCGAGTGTCTTGGCGGCGGAATTATTGCGTAAGACGCATCGCCTTTTTGGCTTTTAGTTCAAGAACCGGAACAATTCTTTTATCAATCATTTCTTCGGTCAAAACCTCGCTCGAAAGCGCCTCCATAATCTGCGAAAACGCCGTTTCATAATCCGAAACTATTAGCATATTATTACCTGCGAGCACAGCTTGCACCACTGCCGGATATTCGCCATGATAATAATTCGAAATCGCCCCCATCGACAAATCATCCGTAATCGTCACGCCAGCAAAACCAAGCTGCTCACTCAAAACATCGTGCACTTTCGAAGATAGAGAAGCCGGCAAATCGGCGTCCATACTTTTTACGATATTATGTGAAACCATCACGAAATCTGCACCAGCCTTAATCCCAGCCTCAAAAGGCAATAGATCCGCGGAGCGATAAGTCTCAAATGGGCGTTCATCAATCGCAATCCCGGTATGAGTATCTACATTACAGCCATAACCCGGAAAATGTTTTAAGGTCGCCGAAATCTTAGACTCATCGCTATAAATAAGTGTCACCGCGTTAATATAATCCGACACAAACTGCGGATCCGCACCAGCCGTACGTGCACTAATAAAGCTATCCGATTCGTCACACAAATCGGCCACCGGGGCAAAATTAACATTTATATTCAAATCTTCGAGTAAAGCCACCTTTTCGCGAGTATCCTTCTTAACCGCGCAAAGCCCACAATCCTCAGCCAACAGCTCCTTTGGCGATTTAAAATCTGCGAGCCCCGCGTATGAAAGCCTAGAAACTAAACCACCTTCTTCATCTATACCTAGAAATGGTTCGACTCTAGTGGAGGAGTTTTTATAACTTAAATTGGTTTCCTTGATTTGCTCTAAGCTTCGCCCTTCAACGTCTCGGCCAAACAATATATATCCGCCAAGCTTAAATTTTTCGAGCTCCAAAACTGCATTTGTTGCCGGAATCCGCGCAAATAACAACTGGCCAACTTTTTCTTCTGGCGTCATCGATTCAAGTACCGGCAAAATCTCATCATAAAAAGAATCGAGCGATGGTTTAACTGGCTCAACCTCTACCTGCTCAGGCTCGTTTGCCTCCTCCACTGGCGCAGAATTATTTCTAAGCATAAAAGTAGTTATAAGAACACACATAATTGTTAATAAAATTACCCCAGAAGAAGTCCCCGCTATTATCTTTTTATTCATACTAGAATGGTAGCATATTATCTGTAAATATGGTATAATTTTGCCTATGAACGCAAATGAAATTCGCCAAAAATTCTTAGATTTTCAAGTCAAAAAAGGCCACAAAGTCATCGCGCCAGCTCCGCTCGTGCTCGAAAACGACCCGACCACCCTTTTTACCGGCTCCGGCATGCAGCCACTTTTACCTTATCTCCTTGGTCAACCACACAAAGAGGGAACTAGGCTCACCGATTCTCAGCCATCTTTAAGGCTTCAAGATATTGAAGATGTTGGCGATCCACGCCATACCACCGTTTTTGAAATGCTCGGCAACTGGTCTCTTGGCGACTATTTCAAAGAAGAACAAATCAAGAACTTTTTCGAATTTCTCACTAAAGAAGTTGGGCTCGACCCAGCCAAAATCTACGTCACCTGCTTTATTGGTAACGAAAAATACGGCATTCCAAAAGACGAAGAAGCCGCCAAAATCTGGCAAGGCGTCTTTAAGGAAGCTGGCATCGATGCCAAAATCGCCGAAATCGGCTCTGCCGAAAATGGCGACAAACGCGGCATCAAAGAAGGTGAACATATCTTCTTCTACGACGATCACGAAAACTGGTGGAGCCGCGGCGGCGGAATTGAAACCACCCCACTTGGCGATCCATGTGGTCCAGATTCTGAGGTCTTCTACGACTTTGGCGACGACAAGCAAGACGTAGAAAAATACGGTCTTGCCCACCCAGCTTCAGATGGCGCCCGCTTCATGGAAATCGGCAATCAAGTCTTCATGCAATACCGCCGCAAAGAAGACGGCACCTTCGAAGAACTCGCCAAGAAAAACGTCGACTTCGGCGGTGGCCTCGAGCGCATTACAGCTGCATCTATCAATAGTTTTGACGTCTTCAAGATTTCCTTGCTCAAGCCAATTATCGACAAGCTCGAAGCTTTGTCCGGCAAATCCTATGACAACAACACCGACGAAATGCGCATTATTGCCGACCACCTTCGTGGCGCCTATCTTCTTTCCGCCCAAGGCCTCGTCCCATCTAATAAACAACAAGGTTATGCACTTCGCCGTTTGATTCGCCGCGCAATTTTGAAGGCATTGGATCTCGGCATCGCCCAGAATTTCATTAATGAAGTGATTCCAATCATCGCCGAGAACTACAAAGAACTCCCAGACCACATTCTCACCACTCGCGAAAATGCCATTGCTGTGCTTCAGAAAGAAGAAAACGCTTTTCGCCAAACCCTCAACAAGGGTCTCCGCGAAATGCAAAAGATGGTCAAAAAAGACGAGGACGGAGTCCTCACTGGCTACGATCTTTTCAAGCTCCAAGATACCTACGGCTTTCCATTTGAGGTTTCAGTCGAGGAAGTATATCGCGAAAACATTCCGCTATCCGAAAATTATAAGCAAGAATTTGAATCCGCCCTTAAAGAGCAACGCGAACGCTCGCAGACTGCCTCCAAAGGCATGTTCAAAGGTGGCCTCGAAGATCACGGCGAACAAACCGTTAAGTATCACACCGCCTGCCACCTCATGCTCGCCGCCTTACAAAAACACGTTGATGCCGGCATTTGCCAAAAAGGCTCCAACATCACCGCCGAGCGCGTCCGCTTCGACTTCAACCTCGACCACAAGATGACCGAAGAAGAAATCAAAAAGGTCGAAGACCAAGTCAACGAATGGATTTCCGCAGACCTTCCAGTAGTCCACGCCGAATATGAGAAAAACTACGCCAAAAACGAACTAAAAGCTCATGGCCAATTCTGGGAAAAGTATCCAGATCAACTCACCGTCTATACTATTGGCGATCCAGAGAACCCAGTCTCCCGCGAAGTTTGCGGTGGCCCACATGTAGAACACACTGGCGTCCTCCATCACTTCAAAATCGTAAAAGAGGAATCCTCTTCTGCTGGCGTTAGAAGAATTAAAGCAATACTGGATTAATCTTTTAAAGCTATCTCCGAGGCCTTTTAAAAGATAACAAAGCAAGCACCCTTACGGGTGCTTCTTCGTTATCTTTTTATGGGTTATGGCCTCGTCAATAGCTTTAAAAGATTTAACAGAGTTTACTAAGAAGCCTTTCTAGCTATTGACGGAGTCTTAAACATTAAAAGAAAAATGAAGAAGCGGCTTTTAGCCGCTTGCTTCGTTTTTCTTTAGCTGACTCCGGAGATAGCTAGAAAGGCTTCCGTGCATTATGTTATAATTTAACTATGAGCACAATCCTCGCATTAGACATCGGTACCGACTTCGTCAAAGCCGTCATGGCTAAGACCTCCAAAAAGGGAAAGCTCGAAGTAATTGGCGTTGGTCGCGCACATCAAGCGCCAGACAACATGATTAAAGGCGCCATTGCGAATATCCCAGCTGTTATTTCTGTTTGCGAAAAAGCCCTTATCGATGCCGAGGAAGAAGCCGGCGAAACCGCCAATCTTACCGTAGTAGGAATTGCGGGTGAGCTAGTAAAAGGCAACACCACCACCGTAGATTATCACCGTAAAGACCCAAACAAGCCTATCACTGAAGCCGAGATGAATTCTATCATGAAAACGGTCCAAGACAAATCCAGCGTCGTAGCCAAAAAAGCCATTAGTCTCGAAGCCGGAAACCGCAACGTAGAAATCCGTCTAATCAATTCTGCCATTATTTCACTCACCATCGACGGCTACAAAGTTAATAATCCAATCGGATTTAAGGGAAGCGAAATTTCAATCCAATTCTATACCGCCTTCGCACCACTTATTCACATTGCCGCCATCGAAAAGGTTTGCGCCGAGCTCAACCTCGAACTCCTCGCCGTAGCCGTAGAGCCATTTGCCGTCTGTCGCGCCTGTCTAGGCGATAATCTCGAATCCAAATTCTCCGGTATCGTCATGGATATCGGCGGCGGCACCACCGACATTGCCGTAATCGACGAGGGTGGTATCGAAGGCACCAAAATGTTCTCGATGGGCGGCCGCAGCTTTACCAAACAAATCGCCGAAGCTACCGGCACAGATTTTGATACCGCCGAAGAATACAAGCTTAATCCCTACAACGATGAATTCGACCAACACTTAAAAGACCAAATCAATTCTGCCATCAATCGCAATTTATCCGTCTGGCTCTCCGGCGTAGAAGTTGCACTAGAAGATTTTGACATCAAGGGCACCCTGCCAAAAAGTGTTGTCCTCTGCGGCGGTGGCGCCAGCCTCTCAGCTTTGCAAGAAATCATGGCCATCTCAGACTGGTACAAAGACCTGCCATTCGCGCGTCGCCCAGTCATCTACCTACTCAACACTGCAGACCTACCAGACGTTATCTATAGCCAAAAAACCAAGCTCGACCACTCCTTTATGACGGCGCTCGGGCTTCTCCGCGTAGGCTACGACACACTCATCACTTCCCCAGAAGAAACCGGTATCAAAGCTAAGTTCAACAAATTATTACAAAAATAAAAAAAGACCACGCTAGGTGGTCTTTTAGAGAAAAATTAATTACGCTTCGGGCTTCATATCTGCGGCCTCAAACTCATTTTTGTGCTCTTCGTAGAACTCTTTACCAAAACTATCTTCCATGAATGCATTGTAAAGCAATGCACCTTCATTTTGATCTGTTATCGGCTTAAAAAAAGGCTCTTTATCCTTCATGCTATACCAAAGCTTGAGAAGTTCAATAATCTTCGGTCCGTCAAGCAGAATACGCATCTCATCAATAACCGCATGCGCATTATCGCACAGATACATTATCTGTGACGGATCCTTGCAGAGATTATCGAAATACAGAAGTGCCTCATTGCTGCCATTTTTGGCATCATAATACGCTGCATAGTAAGCCAAATCATAATAGGTACATTGCAGAATATTGCCGAGCAGATGATCTTCTTCGGGAACCTTGAACCCAATTTCGTCCGGGTTAGCACCCATTTCAAAAATATCATCAGAGAAGTCGCGGCCAAGCAGACAATCATTAAGGTCATCCTCGTCGAGACAATAATCCTTAAAATAATCCCGATGTTCAATTATAAAACTGTCAGGACATACATCAAAGATATCAACAATGCCATCTATGGCTTCGGAAACGTAGTAATCGCAGACTTTTGTAAAATCGTCAAACGACAGAAGATCGCACGCCAGAATAAAAGCATTACCATGATTCGTCGAAGCATCACCAAGTAAATCATAGATCTCGTCCTCAAAGGACTCCTTAAATTTATCGTATGCCGCGGTATTACCAGCTTTGGCTAAACGATAAAGCAGCGAAAGAGCCACGACTAGCGGACTGGCTGATTCATACAACTTAGAAAAATTAATTACCATAAACTTTTCTCCTTTCAAGGTGCAAGCGGATTATCCGCTCTGCTATAGCTCAGAAGCCAAAAAAATAAGGCTTCCGTCTAAAAATATTATAACACAAATTCGTAAAAAGAAAAGCCAAAGCAGAAGCCTACTTCGTAAACTCCACCCACTCACCTGGCTTCAAACCAGAAAGCTGATATTTACCAAACTGAGTACGATGCAAAGCCACCACATGATACCCAAGCGCAATAAAAGTACGGCGAATCTGGCGGTTGCGCCCCTCACTCATTGTCACTTGCCATTCACGCCTATTATCGTCAGACAATCTAACAAGACCAAGCTTTGACACGCCATCCTCAAGCTGAACCCCGTAATCTGAGATCATTTGCTGATGCAATGGTTCCAATTCGCGATCCAAAACAACCTCGTAGACCTTCTCTTTGTAAAACTTCGGATGAGTCATCTGAAAAGCAAAATCTCCATCATTGGTAAGTAAAATCAATCCTGAAGAATCCTTATCAAGACGCCCAACCGTCTTCAGATCACGATATTTTTCTGGTAGTATCTCATAAATTGTCGGCGCATCCCCCTGCGCACGGCGCGAACAGACATAACCTACTGGTTTATTGAAAGCAAGATAACAAAAAAGTACCCCAAATGGTACTATCTTATTATTATAGCACACTTTGTCATTTTTGTCAATACGAGCCCCGAGAATAGCAGGTTTATCATTAACCAAAACCTTACCAGCAGCAATCAAATCATCAGCTTCGCGACGCGAAAAACCAAGCCTTTCAGACAAGAATTTATTAAGCCTGATCTGTTCCACTTTGACTAGGCTCCAAAATTAAGCGGCAGGACCGGTTTGACCAGGTTGCGTAGGCTGATTGAGCGGCGTAGTACTTGGCATAGACTGACCATTGGCGACCTGTGGATTCCAGGTAGACCATGCATTCTTAAAATTAGGATCGTCAGGACGACCAAAAGCCACTGGGCTATTGGCAGATTGAACTGGAGTAGTAGGTTGTGGTACTGGAGCAACAGTTTGAGCCGCAGCGGATTCGGTAGTTGCTGGGGTATATTTAGCATTGGCAGCTGGAGCCGGAGCCGCAGCACCACCGCGGTCACCGAGTACTTCGTGGATTACATTCACTACATCTTCAATACCAACTTGAGATTTAACTAAATACCTATCAGCACCCAAGTTCTCGCCACGTATACGTTGATCTTCGGAGGAAAGAGCGGTCATCATAATCACCTTAATATCGTGGGTCTCTGGAGTAGAGCGGAGGATATCAAGCATATCAAAACCAGAAATCTTTGGCATCATCACGTCAGACAGAATAAGGTCTGGCTTCTCACGGACAGCCACGGCAAGAGCCTCCTCGCCATCACCAGCGGAGACAATAGTATAACCTTCAGCCGCAATGCGAATTCCATATATTTCACGCAAACTTGCGTCATCTTCGACAATCATTACTTTACTCATTGGGCTGTATTTACTCCTCCGTTATTAAATTGATTATTAAACTGGTTTTGTTGAGCATTTTGCATTGCAGAGCGCTCAGCCATTGCTTGTGCGGCCTGCTGATTTTGGTAAGCGATGAGACGCTTCTGGTATTCATCGGCAGAAATACGCGGGAGGGAAACATAGAACGTTGAACCGCGACCATATTGTGACTCGGCCCAGACTTTGCCACCCATCGCCTCAACACGCTGCTTCACGAGGTAAAGACCAAGGCCCGTTCCTCCAGCAGTACGAGTCTGCGAATTATCTGCACGATAAAACTTTTGGAAAATGTGGCCAAGATCCTCGGCGGAAATCCCGATGCCGGAGTCCTTGACCGAAATCATGGCACGATCGGCGTCGCCACGCACATTGACATGTACACTACCCCCTTCTGGGGTATATTTTATAGCATTCTCTATCAAATTGCCAACTATTTCGCGAGTAAAACTTGGGTCCACGGAACCATAAATTAACTGCTTAATTACGCGGTTATCATCCGAGCCAAAGACATATTTGAGATTAGCGGCCTGGAATTGCGGCGTGAAGGCGTCGGAAAGTTGCTTCACAAAGCCAAATAACTCAGCCGGCACCATGCGAGCCTTAATCTTGCCATCATCAAACTTAGTCACATCAAGCAAATCACGGAAAAGATTACCGAGGTGTTTAGAAGCATCATGAGCAGCGTCGAGATATTTCTTGGCGCGACTATCGATAGTAGCGGTTTGCGGATTCAAAGCCAAAGAAAGATAACCCTCGATGGAAGCGACTGGTGTACGCATCTCGTGTGAAGCGGTAGAAATAAAGTCCGCCTGCGCACCTTCTTCCTCGACTTCCTTGGAAATATTGCGAAAAGTCATAATGCGACTACCGCGAGCTTCCTCGGCAGAAAGCACCGAAATAGCAACTGGAATACGTTTATCGGTATTAAGACCAATAAGTCCAGCACGAAAATCTGCTGCTTGACCAGTCTGGAAGGCACGAATCATTGGATTGTTCTCTGGAGCAAGCTGGCTACCGTCCTTAGATTCAAGACGAATTACCAAAGTATAATCAATGCCCACAACATCGGCGGCCGAACGCGCATTAACCATGCGTACAGCAGCTGGATTAATAAAACGAATTACGCCAGCTTGATCCATAATCACGACACCATCATGAATAGCATCGAGCACAAGTTGAGCAAGGCCAGAATTATCGGCCGGGATAGTATTTACTTTGTTGTTGCGTTTAAAAAAACTCATCACTACTATTTTAACACAAGCGGCATTATTTGTGTTATATTTTATATATGAATAAAGATGTAATCTATATCGAACCTGAGGACGATATCACTGATATCGTAACCAAAATCGAAAATTCGAAAGAGAAAATCGTTGCTATCGTGCCCCCAAAAAAGGCCGACATTCTTCATAGTAGTATCAATATTAAGCTCATGGACAAAGCCGGCAAAAACGCCGACAAAAAGCTCGTCCTCGTTACTACTGACACCGCCATTATTAAGCATGCCGCCAGCGTCAAAATGCCAATCACCAAAGATTTGCAATCCGCTCCAGTCGTTCCAACCATCGAAGATGTAGACTCTACTCTAGAAGACGATGCTGAATTCGATGAACTCAAAAACAAAAAAGACAAAAAGTCTACCCAAGAAGCAACAGAAGAAACCGCAGAGACTACAGAAGACGCAGAAGAAACCAAAGACGACACCAAATCGCCAGAAGAAGCCACCACAGAAAATACCGAAGAACCAGCAGCAAAAGAAGAATCCAAGTCCGACAAAAAATCCAAGAAAGACAAAAAGGACAAAAAAGACAAAAAAGCTTCTACAAACTGGTTCAAAAAACACCGTTTATGGTTCTTTATCGGTGTTCCAGCCATCGCTTTAGTCTCACTCGCTCTCGTTTGGGCCTTCGTTATTGCTCCAGCCGTAGATATTAAAATTAAGGTCCGTACTAAGGTAGACAAGTTCTCCGAAAACATCACCTTTACCACAAAACTCGAAGAAGAAAACATCGAAGAAGGCAAGTTCTACCTCGAAGAAAAGAAAGTAGAAAACAAGAGCACTGCCAAGTTTACCGCCACCGGCACCAAAAATGTCGGCGAAAAGGCCAAAGGCAACGTCATTGTTTATGCCTACTTCAAAGAAAGTGGTCGCATCGCCATTAACGCCGGTTCTTCTTTCACTTCAGAAGGTCACACCTTCTACTCTGACGCCGACGCCGAGCTTGGTTACGACAAAAGCAAAGGCTCTGTCGCCGAATGTTCCAACAAAGATGACGGCTTCTCACTCCTAAACGACGGCTGTTTGATTTTTACCCGTATTAATGTCACTGCTGCCGCTGCCGGCTCCGAATATAATATCGCCCAGAATAACGCCTGGACCACCACCGCCAATGTCGTCGCTTATTCCGACGCCAATATGACTGGCGGCACCGATCGTTCTATCACCGTTGTTCAGCAATCCGACATCGACAAAGCCAAAGAAGAATTACTAAACAAAGAAAAAGAAGGCGAAACCAAGAATCAACTCTTCCTCCAAATCAGCGAAGACAAACTCAAGATTGATTCAACCTATAAGCTCACCAATTCCGACGTTGTTTCTACTCCAGCTGTCGACGAAGAAGTCAAAGAAGGCGTCGAACCAACCATCGACACTACCACCACTGCTTCCATCTACGTTATTGACCTTACTAAGGTACGTGAATTTATCACCAAACGTGCCAAAATTGCCGAAAAAGAGCACGTTTATGCCATCGGCGATCCGTTTATTGAGAATTTCACCACTATTGAGTCTGGCTACACTGGCCGTCTCAAGACTAGCTACACCTACGGCGCTAAGCTTTCCGAGCAAAGCATCATCGACCTCATCAAAGGTCAAAGACTTGGCAACGTCAATCCAATCCTCAAAGACGAAGGTGCTTCCGAAGTCAAAATCAACCCATCCTACCCATGGGTCACGAGTGTTCCAAACGACATCAATAAGATCACAATCAATATTGAAGAGGAGTAAAACATGCGCATAATCAGTCTCGATGTGGGCGAAAAACGCATCGGTGTTGCACGCGCCGATTCCAGCGTACGCATTGCAATCCCGGTCACAACTATCGAAGTAAACGGCAACGAATACGACGAGATCGCACGCATCCTTAAACTTTACAATACCAATTTCCTCGTCCTCGGCCTTCCACGCAGCAACGAAGGGAACGAAACTGCCCAATCTGCCTACGTCCGCAATTTTGCCAGCATTCTCGCAGAAAAAATTCCCGATGCCAAGATTCGTTTCCAAGACGAAAGTCTCACCTCGGTAGAAGCCGAAAAACGCCTCAAGGCCCGCAAAAAGAATTACGCAAAAGGCGAAATCGACGCCGAAGCAGCCTCAATCATTCTTCAAGATTTTATCGAATCATTTCAAGAAAAGCACTTCTTCGACAAAAACAAAACAGCATTAGAAAGAGGTACCGAGAAGGCAGCCCTAAACTCCAAAAAAGTCGTAGAAGGATCCAAAAAAGTCGTCAAAAAATCAGCAAAGCTAGTCACAAAAGAATCAAAAATGGTTGTAAAAAAATCTACAAAACTTATAAAAAAACTCTTTATTATCATTCCAATCGTCGCCGTTTTAGGCATCGGCGCACTCGTAGCCTTTTTCTGGTACCAAGATCAGCTTAAGCCAGTCATCGAAGTCTGCACCGAGGAGACCGAGCTCTGTCTAGACACCGACTTCGTCGTCAACGAAGGCGACACCAAAGACATCGTCGCCAATCACCTCGCCGATCAAGCTTTAATCAAGAATTCATTCGCTTTCAAAGTCTATACTAAGCTCAACCATGGTGGCGACACCTTCAAAACCGGTACCTACAGACTCAACTCCCACATGGAGCCAAAAGAAATTATTGCTGCGCTCGTGCAAGGCTCAAAAAGCTCCGATGTTTTTAGATTCACCATTTTGCCAGGCGAAACCATCTTTAGTATTCAGAAAAAATTCCGCGAAGCTGGATTTAGCGAAGACGAAATCAGGGAAGCTTTTGAGGATCCGTTTGAATATGCTAATTTCAAACCAAAAACTGCTTCAGTAGAAGGCTATCTCCTTGGCGAAACCTACGAATTCTACAAGGGAACAACCGTAAAGCAAGTGTTGGAACGTTTCATGGCCGGTATGGATAATGCCATCAACGATAATAATCTCCCTGCCCGCCTAGCCGAGAAGGGTCTCTCAGTTCACGAAGCCATCATTCTAGCTTCCATCGTCCAAAAAGAAGCCCGCATGACCGATCCAAACGTTCCAAACGAAGAACAAAAGACCGTTGCACAAATCTTCCTCAAGCGTTACAAAATTGGTATGTCACTCGGCAGTGATGTCACCGTCTCCTACGCCATCGACGCCGAGGACCCAGAACGCCGCTACTACAACAATAATGCCGACGCCCTCAATATCGATTCCTGCTACAACACCAGAAATCGTGCCGGTTTGCCTTGCGGCCCTATCTCCAATCCAAGCCTTTCTGCACTGCTCGCCGTAGTTGAACCATCAGATACAGACTACCTCTTTTTCTTGACAGGCGACGACGGAAAGATGTATTATAGTTATACAGAGGCTGAGCATAACCAGAACATTTACGACCACTGCAAAGTTCTCTGTAATGTTTCATTATGACAAAAAACACCAAAAAACGCTTAGTTAAGTTTATTAAAGGTCTTTTTCCATATCTCGCTGCAACTGTTGCTATTCTTGGACTAGTTACTTTTGGCTCACTCGATAAGGAAAACCGCGACGTAAACCTCAACCTAAGCCTTTTTACCACTGATAATTATATTATTTCTACCGACCAGCTCTCCGAGCTCTATATTGTTGCGTCTCTTTCTAGCGCCATGAACCTCGCCAGCACCGACGACGTCGCTTCAAACTACGTTATTACTACGGCACTCTACAAGACTGGCCAGGCCTCAGCCGAAAAGCTTACTAAGTCCACTATTATCGATACCTCCACCTTTACTCGTGGCGTATTTACTTATGTAGTGGCCGCCGGCGAAAGTATGGATGATATTGCCGCCAAATACGGCCTCACTACCGATCAGATTCGCTGGTCTAACAAGCTCAAAAACAAGAATATTTCCGAAGGTACCACTTTGTATCTCCCATCCGTCGCTGGTATCGTTTATACCGTAAAAGATGGCGATACGATCGAGAAAATCGCCTCCACTTACGGCTCAAACGTCAACGAGATTATTCACTTAAACGACCTCGAGCTTTCCGGCATCTCCAAAGATATGCGCATCGTAATTAAGGATGGTACGCTCCCAGAAAAGGAACGCCCAGAATACGTCGCTCCTCGCCCAGTCATTGCCGCTACTCCAACTTATACCTACTATGGTAATACGTCCGAACGTCATAATATCCAATATATTGGAGACAACTGGTATGGCGGCGGTCAATGTGTTGGCTATGCAATTTGGTATCGCAATATAAGTGGGCGCTCCCCACTCCGTCCAGTTCCTACCAACTGGGGCAACGCCAACACATGGGCATCCCGTGCCGCTGCTGCTGGTTGGCGCGTAGATAAAACTCCAGAAGTTGGCGCAGTTTTCCAGACTCCTAGCGGATGGTATGGCCACGTTGGCGTCGTCGTCAAGCTCAACGATGACGGTTCTATTGATGTAGAAGAAACCAATTATAACTACCGTGTCGGTCGCGTCACCCGTGCTACTATTCCAGCCGCTTCTGTCGGGCGCTTCAATTATATTCACTAAAACCCTTATTTTTGCACGACAACAGGGAAATATGTTATAATATATCTATTATGTTTGTAGACACAGCGAAAGTTAGTCTAAAAGCCGGTAAAGGCGGTGATGGTGCCGTCTCTTTTCGCCATGAAATCTACATTCCAAAGGGTGGACCAGATGGTGGCGACGGTGGCAAAGGTGGTTCAATCATCTTTAAAGCCGACAAAGACACCAACACTCTTCTAAACTTCCGCTTCACCCCGATTCTTACCGCCGAAGACGGTAAAAACGGCTCCGGCACCCGCTCCGCTGGCCGCAGTGGCAAAGACCTTATCATCGAAGTTCCTATCGGCACTTGTGTCTATCGCAACGATAAAGGAGAAAGACTCCAGATTGCTGACCTTACTCGTGACGGTCAAGAAGCAGTCATCGCCAAAGGCGGCGACGGTGGCTTTGGCAACGCCCACTTTAAGAGCTCCACTCGCCAAGCCCCAATCATCGCCGAAGTTGGCGAGCCAGGCGAAGAATTCGAAGCCGAACTCGAACTCAAACTGCTTGCTGATGTCGGCCTCGTTGGCCTTCCAAATGCGGGCAAGTCCACATTTCTTTCTGTTGTTTCTAACGCCAAGCCAGAAATCGCCGATTATCCATTCACTACTATCACGCCAAACCTCGGCGTAGCCACAGTGGATGGCAAAGATATTTTAATCGCAGATATTCCAGGCCTCATCGAAGGTGCCGCCGAAGGCAAAGGCCTCGGCCACGCATTCCTTCGCCACGTCGAACGTACTCCAGTTATTCTTCATCTAGTCGACATCTACAATAACGACGCCGGCGAAGCCTACCAGACCATCCGTACCGAGCTCGAAAAATATTCAGATCTCGCCGAGCGCACCGAAATCGTCGCCCTCACCAAATGCGAAGGTGTCGATCAGGAAATCATCGACATGCAGACCGCCGCTATCCTAGCCAAAAACCCAAACGCCAAAGTCTACACGATCTCTTCCGCTGCCCACCAGGGCACAACCGAGCTACTTCGTGCACTTCGCACCGCCATCGAAGAAACAGAGGCCAAACGCGCCGAAGAAGCTGAAGAAAGCGCCTACGATACCTCCGAAAAAGACATCCCAACCATCGCCCTTAGTAGCGAAGCTTACGCCGATACTTGGGAAGTTGAGCGCACCGAAGACGGTAAATTTATCGTTACCGGCGCCAAGATCGAGAAATTCGCTCGCCGCACCGACCTCAACAACTACGCCAGCCTTAACCGCCTCCGTGACATCATGAAGAAAATGGGTATCAAAGCCGAACTCACCTCTCTCGGAGCCGAACCAGAATCAATCATCTCTATTGCTGGCAAAGAGTTTACACTCGTCGAAGATTATTAAAAAAAGTCCTTGACAATATTACGCTTTTGCTTTATTATAAACATAAGCTGATACGCTTCACAGGGGTTCCACTGAGCAATTAGTGGAGTGTGGAGACTCATTAATAAAAACAAACAGCGGATTAAAACAAAACAATGTGCCCCAAGGGTGGGCGCGCATCAGCGCAAAA
>JAEEGL013468549.1_pt1 | contig 28032 bp, 21 predicted proteins | sample 9134231 | NCBI WGS metagenome assembly JAEEGL01 (sample SAMN16246548, study PRJNA631951) | gut metagenome | biome: gut microbiome; feature: rumen; material: fiber-attached | host: Bos | place: Iran: Karaj | collected 2018-10
TAAAAAGTTCTTAAATGATCAGACTTCGAACGGCGGGATGAAGCTTTCGCTGACAGTTCCGCCTTCCTGGGAATAAATATTCTCAAAACCGAGGGAATATGCGAAATCGAGGACTTTTTCGTATGAAGACTTCGCAAGAGGGATCGAAAGTTCCGGATAATCCTCAAAATGTTTCATCGGCGTGTACTGGTTCATAACACTTAAAACGATATCGTTACCGAATCTGCGCCACAGATTTTTCAAAACCTTTTTTGAATCCTCCGCTCTTGTCGGAAGAACAAGGTGTCTCACAAGGACACCTTGTTTCATCAGTCCGTCCTTTCCGAAAACGGGTCTTCCCGCGACTGAGAGCATCATCTCGAGAGAGTCAGCCGCATAGCGGAAATAACCCGCCGCTTTTGAGTATTTTACGGACAGAGAGTCGGAAAAGTACTTGACGTCGGGCATAAAAATATCGACATATCCGCGAAGCAGGGAAATGATCTCCGGCAGCTCGTATCCTCCGCAGTTATAAACCACAGGTATGGTGAGCTGAGAAGGAGCGCTCCGTGCGATATCCAGCGCGTCACAGATCGCGGGCATATAATGAGTAGGCGTCACGAGATTGATATTGTGAACACCCGATGATTGGAGTTTTAAAAACGCTTTTGCGAGCTCTTCGACTGTATAGTTTCTGCCTCCGCGTCCTCTGCTTATCGCTTCGTTCTGGCAAAAAACGCACTGCATGTTGCAGCCCGTAAAAAACACAGTCCCTGAGCCTTTTGACCCCGAAATGCACGGCTCTTCCCACATGTGAGGCGCGACTCTGGCGATCATTACAGGCAGCGCAGGCATTTTGCAATAGCCGATCTGACCGCTCAGTCTGTCGACACCGCATTTTCTGGGGCATATTTTACAATCTTTAAAAAGTTCGAGCATACCTGCCGCCTCCGCCGATTATTATATCATATCGGTGACGCGGGCGACAAAAGACCAAATGAATCAACGGACAGTGCGATAAAGGATCCGGGGAAATTCAAAGCCTTTTTCCCTCGTCCATAAAGTCGATCATTTCCATTACGGCGTTCATAAATTCCGTGTTCGAAGGCCTCGCGTCAGTCTTTAAATACGAACTGATAAAAAGCTCCGGATAACGCAGAATATCGTTTTTCCTCCACGCTGCCTCGAGGGCGTTCCTCATATTTCTCTCGACATTCAAAGGAGAGATGCCGAACTTGTCAGCGACCACAGGATAGACTTCCTTTGTGACGTGGTGAAGACTGTCCGGGTTTTCTTTTACGAGGAAGAGCGCGTAGGTAAAATACACATGACCGCTGTAATGGCGGGGCACTCCGATATCGGTGAGGAACGAAGAAATGAATTTAACAGTCCTTCGGTCGCTCTCCGAAAAATCGCGCCCGCGCAAATTTGTTTTTCTCATGTTTTATCCCCTTTCAAAAATGAGTTTGCACAAATTATAATACAAACTCAAAAACGGCAATTCCGGAAAACTGGCGTATTTTCGAAAATAAGAGGGATGAAAAATGCGCAGACAAAGGCCAAATGCCTCTCTGAGCCGTTTAAAGGCCGTTTTACGGATCCATCCTGAGGTAGTAGGGTTCCGATAACTTTATGACGATCCTGCCCGCTGTGGCGTCCGTGAGGGCCTTTATGAACGCGTCGCAGTCTTCCTCGAGAACGTCGTATTCGATTGAGATCTTTTCGGAAAATAGGGGTGTGTGCGCGTTTATTTTGTATGACAGATATAATTTTTCTATTTTTCCGAAGAAGGAATATTCGACGACGATGGAGACCCTCCTGCAAACAGATACGGTCACAGTGCCGGCATCTGAAACCGCTCCTGATGCGGCAGCCGAATAAGCTCTTAAAAGACCGGGTGCTCCGAGAAGTATTCCTCCGAAATATCTCGTAACAGTTACCGCGGCGTTTGTGATGCCTTTTTTCTGCAAAATATCCATCATGGGCATTCCCGCGGTGCCCTGAGGCTCTCCGTCATCTGAAAATTTCTGTGAAAAATTGTCTCCGTCGAAGATGCTGTACGCATACGCCGTGTGCCTTGCGTCAGGGTGATTTTTACGTATTTGATTCAAAAAATCGTTCGCTTCACGCTCTGAAGTCACGGGCGTTGCGCAGGCGATGAACCTCGAACGCTTTTCCGAATATTCAAACTGAGCTATGCCCCTTAAAGTGTTATATGATCTCATTTTTTGCTGCCTTTCAGGATGAATTGTTTGAGCTTGCCGAGGGCGTTGTCCTTTACAGACGCCTCAATCAGTACTCCTTCCTCCGTATATTCTTCCGAAGTGATCTTTCCGCTTTCGTGCAGTGCGGATACGGCCGCCGCCTGACTGTACGGTATCATAAACGTGTATTTTTTCTCTGTTTTGGTAAAATGGTCCGCAATCTGTGCCGCGAGTTCGTCTATACCTTCTCCCGTGAGCGCCGATACCCTGAGCACCTTCCCGAAAGTCTTTTTGATATCGGGGGAGAGCAGAAGGCCTCCGCCCTGTTTGTCGCATTTGTTTAAAACTAAAAAGCGCGGTTTTGAAGACGCTCCGAGTTCCTCGAGTATTCCGAGAACAGTCTCTATATGCTCTTCGCACTGAGGACTTGATAGATCCGCGACTATCAAAAGCAGATCGGCGAAAAGAGTTTCCTCGAGCGTCGATTTGAAGGCGTTCACAAGGTCGTGCGGCAGTTTTCTGATGAATCCGACAGTGTCTGTCAGAAGGTATATTCTTCCGTCGGGCGATTCCATTTTACGAACCGCGGGATCAAGAGTCGCGAAAAGCTTGTCCTCGCAAAGTGAATCGGAGCCGCACAGGGCGTTTTGAAGGGAGGATTTTCCCGCGTTTGTATAACCTACGACGGCGATCGACGGATATTCGTTCTTTCTTCTCTGCGAGCGTAAAACGCCTCTTTTCCTGCTGACTTCCGACAACTGATCCTCGAGAAATTCGATCCTTCTCCTGATATGCCTTCTGTCGCTTTCGAGTTTTGTCTCGCCCGGGCCTCTCGTTCCGATACCGCCGCCGAGCCTTGAGAGGGAATGACCCTGACCCATGATTCTCGGCAGTCTGTATTTTTGCTGCGCAAGTTCGACCTGAAGACGCCCTTCTTTTGAATTTGCCCTCATCGCGAAAATATCGAGCACGAGCGCCGTTCTGTCTATGACCCTCGCTCCGATGACCGTTTCCAGGTTGTTGATCTGCGAACTTGAGAGTTCATCGTCAAAAATTATCAGGGACGCGCCAAGAGCCTGCCTTTTAAGAGAGAGTTCCTCCGCAAGACCTTTGCCGATATAATATCTCGCGTCAGGCGCCTCTTTTCTCTGCGTAAAAACTCCGGCGACTTCAGCTCCGGCTGTTTTCGCGAGCTCGCAAAGCTCCGCAAGCGTCTCGTCGACTCCGCCGAAATCGTAGCCTGCGGAAGGCGTTATAACTCCCACTAAAATAGCCTTTTCATTCTTTTCTTCCTGCGTTTCGCTCTGCTTTGAAACGTTTTTATCGTACAATAAAGCCCTTTCAAAGAGCGTGTCGAATCTGTCTCTTTTTCTGAAACTTTCCGGTCCGAAGAGCTCGTAACCGTCATTTTTACCGGGATCTTCGTTTACGGGCTTTTCCTGCGACCCTCCAGCTGCTTGGACCTGCTTTGCCTTTTTGTCGGGAATGGGAAGGACAGACGCCGAAAGACCCGTTACGAACCTTGAAAGCGAAAGGTCACCCTCGGCGGGAATGTCTTCGGAAAAATCTTCCGACTGTCTGACGCCGATCACGCACATTGAATCGTATTTCATATTTTTGAGGGAGTTTATATCGATCGAAGAGGGAGTCACCGTTCCGTTCGGATGAGTGTGCAAAAGCCTTATTCCGCTGAGTCTCTGCGTGCCCCTTCGCTTTGCCGCTTCGGGAAGCTCCACCGTGTCGCTGTCGCCCAAAGAGATCGCCAGCAATCTGTTTTTTCTGTCCAGAAGCACCGCTATCTCATGCCCGGTCACGAGCGTAACATACGTCATCATCATTACGATCTCAGCGGGAAAATAGCTCTCCGCCTCGAAAACCCTGTCCGGAAAGCTCTCCAAATATTCAAGAATGTTTTTTCTTACGGAAGAAGTATTGCCGCCGACCTTGCCCAAAAACAGCACCCCATTTCGTTGAATATGATAACATTTAGACCGCAAAATCGCAAGAAGGAAAAGGAATGCATCCCTCCTTCCGCTTTTCCCGCTGGCGCAGCCCTTGAAAATTCTGTCATTTCCCTGTACAATTATCATATCTCTTCGGCCGCATTTTACGCGCTGCCGGGAAAAGGTGAGAAAACTGATGAAGACATTCAAAAATATATTCCAAAAAGCAGTTTTGACTGTTCTGGCGGCGATGATTTTTACCGCCTCGGCCTCGATAAACATGCAAAAAATATCGGCATACGGCAACGACGACGTGCTCGATACGAACGGCAAGCTGAAGGTCAATTATACGGAAGCTTTTCCGACGCTCGACGGTGTGCCTGAGGAGATGTGGAACGAAGCGACGTCTTATGATATTTCCGAAGTAATAGAAGTCAAAGACGGTGAAAATGCCCCGAAAGGCACCATGAAAATGCTCTGGTCAGGCGCGAATCTGTATTTTTACTGCGAAGTGACAGACGATAAAGTGTGCGGATCTGATTCTGTCCTGACGGACAACGACTGCCTGAAACTGATATTCGCCGAGAACGCGTCGGACGGAAAAAACACCCCGAAGGAGCAGCTCGACGATCCGCTGACGGGAAATCTTACTGTCATACTTTACAGCCATTACAAGACGGAAGAATTCGGCGAAACGATAAACAACGACCGCAGAGATTATGTCGCCGCAGAATACAAAAAGACTGACAAAGGATACAACCTGGAGGCGCTTATAAAGCTGTCGAAAAATGTGATGATCGGCGATGAAATGCTCTTTGACGCCGAACTTTTCAGCATCTCGGAGGCAAACGGCGAGGTCACAGGCAAAACGGCTGTCGCAAAAGAACTCTCAACTCTGATCTTTACGAACGAAAGTAAAATATACATGGCTGATGAGGACATACTCTCGATCGTCGCGATCGATATGTCATACGATTATTCTGCCGAAAAACTCACCGAGATCAAAGACAAATACGATCCTTTTATCGTCGGCGTGATGGACGCCGACGAAGCGGACAGAAAGCTCATAACAGATTCATTCGACGGATTTCAGCAGTATACTGAAGAAGGCTCGAAAATGATGATATTGTATAATTACGACCACGTCGAAGTCACGGAAAAAGGCAAAGCGGGTGAAAAAGGGGACTGCCTGTACGGATTTTTCAGAAACAAGACTTCGGGCGATTCATTTTACGTTTACGTAACGAAACTTGACAGGAAATATGCGGCTGTGCGAAGGGCTGAAGCTTCAGCTATAAGGTCTGACATCAATCTGAAAAATATGTACGGATATCCGGAGATCGTCCTCGTCGACACCGGCTGCGCAGACAATTCATTCACATACGAGATCTTCGATGTCGGAGAGCTTTCAAACGTTTTCAATGTAGCGAAGGATATCGTCGTGAGAGAGAAAGACAACACGCTCTATGCCTTTTTGACTGATGATTCGATCGGAGTTAAGACAGTCAGAATGATCCCAACGGACGGTGAAAAGCCTTTTGAGAACCAGGGAGCGATAGCCATGCGTCTCGGAATGTCGGCAAAAATAGACATTTCAAAAGCGAAAAGGCGCACTGTCATTTATATCATCGAAGGGATCCTGACAGCCGCGCTTGGCGCCGGGCTTGCGATACTCATTTATAAGAAAACGAAAGGCAAGAAAAAAGATGCTTAAAATAGGCTGCCACACGAGCGCATCCGCCGGCTTCGTGCAGACGATGGAAAAGATAAAAGAAATAAACGGAGACACGTTCCAGTTTTTTACGAGGCCTCCGAGGGGCGGAAACGCAAAACCGGTAAATGAAAAGGACTGCGAAGAATATAATAAAATCTGTAAGGAGCAGGGATTCGGACCGATCACTGCCCATGCTCCTTATACGCTGAATCCGTGCGCGGCGGACGTGAAAGTCGCGGAATACGCGGAAACGGTCTTCAAAGAGGACCTGGAGCGCATGGAGTATATTCCCGGAAATTATTACAATTTTCATCCCGGCTGCCACGTCGGACAGGGTGCAGATATCGGTATCGAAAAGACGGCAGCTCTTCTGAACAGACTTCTCACAAAGGACATGAAAACGACAGTTCTGATCGAGACTATGGCAGGAAAAGGCAGCGAGATCGGCAGGACATTCGAGGAGATAAAAGCTATAATCGACAGAGTAGAACTGGAGGAAAAAGTCGGAGTCTGCTTTGATACGTGCCACACTTTTGACGGCGGATACGACATTGTGAACGATCTGGACGGCATAATAAAGCATTTCGACGAGGTCATAGGCCTTCAAAAACTGAAATTTATCCACCTGAACGACAGCATGAACACTCTCGGCAGCAGAAAAGACAGACACAGTAAAATAGGCGAGGGCGGCCTGGGCATTGACGCTATCACGAGGATAATCTGCCATCCGCTGCTTGCAAACATCCCGTTCTGCCTCGAAACGCCCAACGAACTTGAGGGGTACGCGAGGGAGATCGCGCTCTTGAAAAAGCAATATGAACTGTTCGCGTAAGAAAAACAGCCGGTCAAAAAAGAGACGCCCGGGCGAATAACTTGAGAGTAATACATAAAGTATGATACAATGATATGAGGCAAACGACGGATTTGCCTCAAAAGAATCAAACGTAGAGAATAATTTTACGGAGGAACATTTCAAGTGAAAATTGTAGTTGTCGGATGCGGCAAAATCGGAACGGCGATCATCGCAAATCTCGTAAAAGAGGGCCACGATATTACAGCCGTAGACACATCGGATACGGTCATATCGAATCTTACAAACAATTTCGATATTATGACAGTCAACGGAAACGGCGTTGACAGCGACGTCCTCGAAGAGGCGGGAACGAAAAAAGCAGACCTTTTCGTGGCAGTTACGAGCCAGGACGAGCAGAATATGCTGATGTGCTTTATCGCGAAAAAACTCGGAGCGAAGCACACTATCGCAAGGATCAGAAACCCTGAGTACAACGACAGAAACCTCTCGTTTGTCCAGAAGCAGCTCGAGCTTTCGCGCACCATGAATCCGGAGCTCCTGGCGGCGCAGCAGATTTTTAATATAATAAAATTCCCGTCTGCGATCAAGATAGAAATGTTCTCTACGAGAAGGTTCGAAATGGTAGAGCTCAGGCTCAAGTCGGAATCGGTTCTTGACGGAATGACGCTTCGCGAACTCAGAAACAATTATAAGGCAAAAGTGCTCGTATGCGCCGTTCAGAGGGATAACGTGACTGTTATTCCGGACGGCAATTTTGCGCTGAAGAGCGGAGACCTCATTGAACTTGCCGCATCTCCTGTCGAGATACAGAAGTTCCTCAAGGAGCTCGGAGCGTTCCAGAAACAGGCGAGAAGTATAATGATCGTCGGCGGCAGCAGGATAGCCCATTATCTCGCCGATATGCTGACAGGCCTTGAAAACGAGGTCAAGATCGTCGAACTGGACAAGAAAACGTGCGAGGATCTCTCATCGGCGCTTCCGAACGCGACGATAATCGAAGGCAACGGAATGAACCACGAGGTGCTCTCGGAAGAGGGTATCGACACAGCCGACGCGTTTGTGGCGCTCACGGGAATGGATGAAGAGAACATACTCGTTTCAATATACGCTCAACAGAAAAAGATCCCGACAGTCATAACTAAGGTCAACAGCGAAGAACTCTCACACATCGCGGAAAATCTCGGACTTGACTGCATAATCACGCCGGCGCACATAGTTTCAAACGAAGTTATCAGATATGCGAGAGCGCTTCAGAATTCGGTCGGAAGCAAAATGAAGACGCTGTACATGCTCATGGACGGCCAGGCCGAAGCGGTCGAATTCAGCGTAAAACTCGAATCGAAATGTATCGACATCCCTCTCAAGCATCTGCCGATCCAGGACAACATCCTCATAGTCGGCATCATAAGAGACAAGAAGACGATAGTTCCTTCGGGCGACGACACGATCATGCCTGACGACAGTGTGATAGTAGTCTCCACCGGTCACCATCTGACGACGCTGGACGATATACTGGTATGGTAAACAACTGAAAAAGAGGCAAAAAACAGAGGCGAAACATAGATGAACAAACGGATAGTATTCTTTTATACAGGTAGAATAATGCAGGTCGAGGCGGCGCTTTTCTCTCTTCCTTTGATAGTTTCGATCATCTACAGAGAGCCGCATTTCTGGGCTTTCATCGTATCTGCCGCCATTTCTCTCGCGATCGGTTTCGCGCTTACTCTTTTATCCAGACCGCAAAAGAAAAATCTGTTCGTTAAAGAAGGCTTTGTAATAGTCGCCCTTTCCTGGACGCTGATGTCCGTCGTGGGATGCCTTCCTTTTTTCATAAGCGGTGAAATACCGAATTTCGTGAACGCTCTCTTTGAAACGGTGAGCGGTTTTACCACTACGGGAGCATCTGTACTGACAGAGCCGGGAATGGCTGTGACGGTAGAGACGCTGAGCCGCGGAATGTTATTCTGGAGAAGCTTCACTCACTTTATCGGCGGTATGGGCGTGCTCGTTCTCGTTATGGCGATACTTCCGATAGAGGGCAGCAAATCGATACATTTGATGAGAGCGGAAATGCCCGGACCTATAGTCGGCAAACTCGTTCCGAAGGCAAAAAGCACAGCCCTCATACTGTATATAATTTACGTCGCGATGACTGCGATAGAAGCGATACTTTTGCTCTTCGGCGGAATGAGTGTATTCGAAAGCCTCTGTCTGGCGTTCGGTACTGCCGGCACAGGTGGTTTTGCTCCGCTCATGTCGAGCATCAACTCTTACAGCTCATACATTCAGTGGGTCATCACAGCGTTTATGTTCCTCTTCGGAGTCAACTTCAACCTGTACTATTTGATTTTAGTAGGTAAAATAGGCCAGGTGATAAAGAGCCGCGAGCTTTGGTGTTACTGCGGAATAGTCGTGGCATCCGTCTCGATCATTTGCGCGAATATATTCAATACATGCAACGGATTCGGCGACGCTCTCAGAACGTCTGCGTTCAACGTTGCTTCATACATGAGCTCGACAGGTTACGGGACCGTTGCGACAAACGAATGGCCGTACCTCTCAAAAGCCATACTCGTTATACTTATGTTTGTAGGTGCCTGCGCCGGTTCAACTGGCGGCGGTCTGAAAGTGTCGAGAGTCATGATGCTTTTCAAGATCATGAGGAGAGACCTCAAAAAGACGCTCCATCCCAGACAGGTGAGCCTGCTCACATTCGAAGGGAAGAAAGTTGACGATCAGACCATAAGCAACGTCTCTTCGTATTTTCTCGTATATTTGGTGATCTTCGCTGCCGTATGCTTCGCGCTGACATTGGAGCCGATGTTCGATTTCGGGGCAGCTTTTACGGCGACGCTCTCGTGCCTCAACAACATCGGACCGTTCTTCTCGGCCACCGCATCAGTCGCAAGCTATGCAAACTTCTCGATATTTGCCAAGATCCTTTTGACTGTTACGATGCTCTTCGGAAGACTCGAGATATACCCGATGCTCTTCGCTCTTTCACCGTCCACCTGGATGGAAAAATAAAAAAATCAGAAAGGCTTCTCTTATGGTAAAAAAACTTCTGAAAACTTTTGCGGGAGGCTTGCTCGCGGGCATAGCCATAGCCATCGGAGGAACTGTCTTTCTCTCCGTTGAAAACAAGATAATCGGGTCGCTGTTTTTTACGATAGGACTTTTTTCCGTGTGCGTTTTCGGTATGAATCTTTACACGGGAAAGATCTGCTATATTTTCGACAACGACAAAAAATACGCTCTGATGCTTCCGGTGATCTGGCTTGGAAACCTCGCAGGAACGCTCGCCGTCGCGGGTCTTGAAAGGCTCACCAGAATAGGCGCGAATCTTCAGGAAAGGGCAAAAGTGCTCTGCGAAACGAAGTTGAACGATTCCGTCTGGAGCATACTTATACTCTCGATATTCTGCGATATGCTGATATATATCGCCGTTGAAGGATTTAAAAACATACCGCACGAGGTCGGAAAATATCTTGCGCTTTTCTTCGGGGTCGCCGTTTTCATATTGTGCGGCTTTGAGCACTGCGTCGCGAATATGTACTATTTCTCGGTCGCGGGAATGTGGTCGTGGAAGACTCTTCTTTACGTCTTCATTATGACCTTGGGCAATTCCGTAGGAGGCGTTATACTGCCTCTTCTTCGCATGGCTGCGACGGCGAAAAAACAGTAAAGGGGAGGATAAAATGGACATCTGCAGCGTTCTGACTGATAAATTTTTAAGATATGTGAAGGTGGATACGCAGTCAAGCGAGACGAGCGGGAAGTCACCGAGTACGGAAAAACAGAAAAATCTAGGAAGGATGCTCACTGAGGAGCTTCGCGATATGGGAGCTGACGAGGTTTATTTTGACGACGAACACTGCTATGTCTATGCGAAGATCCACGCAAGCGACGGAAGAAAAGACGGAAAAAAGCTCGCTTTTATATCCCATATGGACACATCACCGGAGGTCACGGATGAAAATGTGAATCCTCGGATCGTAAAAAACTATGACGGCAAAGATATAGATCTCGGCGGAGACGGAAAGTATATTTTAAGCACCGAGAAGTTTCCCGCGCTCAAAAATTACGTAGGGCAGACTTTGATCACGACTGACGGTTCGACATTGCTCGGAGCGGATGACAAAGCGGGAGTGTCTGAGATAATGACGATGGCCGAATATCTGATAACTCATCCTGAAGAAAAGCACGGAGAGATCAGGATATGTTTTACGCCGGATGAGGAGATAGGCGAGGGAGTGGATCACATAGATCTTGACAAATTGGATGCTGATTACGCATATACCGTCGACGGGGGAGCGTTCGGAGAGATCGAATACGAAAATTTCAACGCCGCCGGGGTAAGAGTCATCATCAAAGGCGTCAGTGTACACCCGGGAGACGCGAAAAATACGATGGTCAACGCGTCGCTTGTCGCGATCGAGCTGAACGACCTTCTCCCGAAGAATCAGAGGCCAGATAACACGGAAGGATATCAGGGCTTTTACCACCTTACGGATATGAAAGGCACCGTCGACGAGGCTGAGATATCATATATCATCAGAGACCACGACATGTCCAAATTTCTTGAAAAGAAGGCTCTTATGAGCAAAATCTGCGACGTACTGAATCAAAAATACGGCGCGGGAACATGCGAACTCCAAATGCGCGACCAGTATTACAACATGAAAGAAAAAATCGAACCGGAGAATATTTTCCTCATCGAAAAAGCGAAAAAGCATATGAGAGAGCTCGGACAGGAGCCGATCGTTAAACCGATAAGAGGAGGCACCGACGGCGCGAGACTGTCGTTCATGGGGCTTCCTTGCCCGAATCTCTGCACCGGAGGCCACAACTACCACGGCAGATTCGAATATGCATGCGTTGAATCGATGGAAAAGACGGCGAAGCTCCTCATCGCGATAGCGAAGGATTTTTAGACGCCTGACAGAAGTATTTTTTGCCGAATAAAGTCCTCAAAGCTTGGACTTCATAATAGTAAAACAGAAAGGAATTGAGAAGAAAATGATGATCAAAACACCACCTATGGGATGGAACTCCTGGAACACATTCGGATGGAACATCAACGAAAAAGTCGTAAAAGACGCCGCAGACATGATAGTCGAAAAAGGACTTAATGACGCGGGATACGAGTATGTCGTAATAGACGACTGCTGGTCTTTGAAAGAAAGAGGAAATGACGGAAGGATAGTTCCCGATCCCGAAAAATTCCCGAACGGAATGAAAGCTCTCGCGGATTACATCCATTCAAAAGGACTCAAATTCGGAATGTATTCCTGCTCCGGATCGAGAACATGCGGAGGCTTCCCGGGCTCTTTCGACCACGAATTCGTCGATGCCAAAACATTCGCGGAGTGGGGCGTAGACTTTTTAAAATACGACTACTGCAACAAGCCCGCTCTGATGAACGGACCGATACTCTACAACAGAATGTCTATGGCCCTGAAGGCGAGCGGAAGAGACATATTGTTCTCTGCGTGCAACTGGGGCTGCGACGAAGTTGAAAAATGGGTCAGATCCGCAGGCGTTCACATGTACCGTTCTACGGGAGATATATTTGACAATTTCGAAAGTTTCAAAAACATCGCGGTCAGTCAGACTGATAAACTCGCATATTCCGCAACGGGCTGCTACAACGATATAGACATGCTGATAGTCGGAATGCACGGAGAAGGAAACGTCGCAAACGGCGGCTGCAGTGACGTAGAATACAGAACTCATTTCGCCCTGTGGTGTTTGTTCCAGTCTCCTTTGATGATCGGCTGCGACCTCACAAAAGTGAGCGACGTAAACCTCGAGGTCCTCAAAAACAAAGATCTCATAGCTATCGATCAGGATCCCGACTGCAGGCCTCCCATGTTCCTCAGAAACGACAGTATGCTCGTATTATTCAAGCATATGGCAAACGGCGAATACGTTCTCGCGTTCTTCAACTTCTCCGACAAAGAGGACTGGAGAGATATCGAGCTGTACGACCTCGGGATCACGGAAGCTTCAGGCATGGGCTTCAGGTTCAAAGAGCTCATCACAGGCCTGGAGACGGGACTTGTTAAAACTCATTTTGCGTCTGTTGTACCCGCTCACGACTGCAGGATATACAGGGGCATTTTAACGGACAAATGATCCGGAACGGAGAGTAAAAATGGCACACAAATCGGGATTTGTAGCGGTGATAGGGCGTCCGAATGTCGGAAAATCCACTCTTATCAACGCTTTGACAGGTGAAAAAGTCGCGATAACGTCGCCGAGACCTCAGACGACGAGGACGAATCTTCGAGCGATCATAACGAAGAAACAGTACCAGATGATCTTCATTGATACGCCCGGAATACACAAGCCGAAGAACAAGCTGGGCGAGTTCATGGTTCAGTCTGCGACGGGAGTCATCGGGGACGCTGACGTTGTATTGTACCTTTTTGACGCGACAGAGGACAACATCTCCGAGGGAGACAAAAACATAATCTCTCAGATAAAGGCCGGCGGCAAAAAGTCGCCTGTCATCCTGATTTTTACCAAGATCGATCTGATAGAGAAAGAAAAACTTCTGCGGCTCACGGAGATGCTCGCCAAAGAATATGAATTTGACGATATCATCCCCGTGTCTGCCCGCGAGAGAGACGGAATAAACATCATCGAAAAAGAGATAGTAAAAAGACTTCCCGAAGGTCCCGAGTACTATCCCGGCGACATTATAACAGACAGTACGGTCAGAGAGATGACAGCCGAGATCATCAGGGAAAAGATACTCCTTTACACGAACGAGGAGGTCCCGCACGGAACGGGAGTAGAGATAGTCGTTTTCGAGGAAGCGAGAAGAAAAGAAGGAAAAGCCCGCATAGAAGCGAATATTTTCTGCGAAAAAGAGTCCCACAAGGGCATTCTGATAGGCAAAGACGGTGCGATGCTGAAGAAAATAGGCACTGCCGCGAGGAGGGACATCGAGCGCATCGAAGGGACGGGCGTCAACCTCAAACTCTGGGTGAAAGTGAAAGAAGACTGGCGCAACAGCCCCGGAATGCTGAAAGAACTCGGCTACAGGGAACAGAAGTAAAATGGAGACATACATCGCCAGAGGAATAGTGCTGAAAGAGACGGACGTGGGCGAGAGCAACAAGGTACTTACTGCTTTTACGGACGCGGACGGAAAGATAACGCTGAGCGCAAGAGGCGCGAAAAAGCCATCGAGCAAGTGCTTCGCCGGGGCTCAGCTTTTTTGTTTCAGCGAAATGAATATTTTTAAAGGCGGGACGTTCAACAGACTGAACAACGCGACGCCGATAAAGAGCTTCTATGAGCTCAGGACAGATCTGGAAGTGCTTGAAAACGCCGGGAAGGTCGCGTCTTTGACACTTAAAGTCATCCAGGAGAACCAGCCCGATCCGGAGACCTTGAGGCTTCTTCTCAACACATATTATTTTATGAACGGAAGGCGCGCGCATCCGGAACTGTTAAAAAGTATATTCATGGTCAGGCTTTTGTGCGTGCAGGGATTTTACCCGGAAGAGGATACGATCCTGAGATATTCACACGATAAAGAAGAGGGGATCGCGGAAAACACTTTCGCGGCCGTCAAACATATTTGCGAGGCTGAGGATGAAAAACTGTTTTCATTCAACGTCTCCGATAACGTGAGAAAGAAACTGTCGGAAGTGAGCGAAAAACTCGTGAGGCAGTACATATACGAATGAGGTGGAATAGGATGAGATATTATCTTGTGGTAGTCGACAGCTTCGGAACAGGAGCTGACGACATCGCGGGAATATACGGAGACGAAGGATCAAATACGGCTCTTTCCGCAAGCCGCGCAAGGGCCGGGAGAAAGTGGTCGTTCCTCTGCAGACTCGGACTGGGAAATTTAAGCGAAGAGTCAGGTACGAAACTTTCCGGCTGCGCAGCTGTGAGATCGCCTATGGCAGATTACGGCTTTTTAAGAAAAGCATCACCGGGAAAGGATACGCAGACAGGTCACTGGGAGATCGCGGGACTCAGAGTTAAATCACCGATGATAACTTTCCCTCAGGAATATCCTTCATTTCCGGCCGATCTGATAGAAAAAATAGAAAAAACATGCGGACATCCGGTGATCGGAAACTATGCCGTATCGGGAACAGAAGTCATAAAGCTTCTGGGTGAAGAGCAGAGCAGAAAGAACGCTTTGATAGTATACACATCTGCTGATTCTGTGCTCCAGATAGCCGCGAACGAGGCTGATATACCGCACGAAGAACTGCACGAAATATGCCGCAAGGTGAGAACGATATGTGACGAATACGGGATCGGAAGAGTCATCGCAAGGCCTTATGTGCGCAATTCCGACGGAACGTATACGAGGACGAAATACAGGAAGGATTTCAGCGTCGAACTGCCCGGCAAGACCGTAATGGACGGCAAACTCAAAGAACTCGGCGTAAAATGCGTAGGTGTAGGCAAGATCGGAGACATTTTCAATATGCAGGGAATAGATCTCACATTCCCTGACAAGGGGAACGAGGAGTGCCTTGCGCGCTGCATCTCGATCGCTTCCGGTAAAACTCAGATCCCCGACAGATCTTTCGTGTTCATCAATCTCGTAGACACGGATATGGAATACGGCCACAGAAGAAACGCGAAAGGATACTGCGACTGCGTTCAAAGGCTCTCCGGAAAACTCGAAGAGATGTACAAAATGATGGACAGAGGAGACGTCCTCGCAATAACGGCAGATCACGGATGCGACCCGAATTTCAAAGGGACGGATCATACGAGAGAATATGTGCCGTTTCTGAGGATCGAAAAGGGCAAAAAATGCGGCAGATCTCTCGGAAACGGGAAGCCCATTCAGGGATTTGACTACGCCGCGTATGATGCCGTAAAATATTTCACGGAGAGACAATAATGCGGATATTGAACTGAATTCACAATAAAAGGGAGGATATTATGGCATTTCAGAACAATGTAAAATTTACGGAGAAGAAGATCATAGATTTCAAGGCGGGAGACAATGTGACGGGATATTTTTACGTGAAAGAGTCTGAACTCAAGGTCACCACCACGAATAATAAATATATGAATTTCACATTTGCCGATACGACGGGCGAAGTGAACGCGAAGCTCTGGGACTTCGACGAGACGAACGCGACGAGATTTCCCGCCGGTATAGTGGTGAAAGCGAGAGGAAACATCCTCGACTGGCAGGGCCAGATGCAGTTTAAGATCGACCTCATGAGGAGGACGAATGAAGACGATCACGTGAACGTTTCCGACCTCGTTCCGTCGGCTCCCGAAACGGGAGAGGCTATGCTGGGGTATATAGTTTCAGTTATCGCGACGATGAAAAACGACGCTTTGAAGGCAGTCGCGAATAAAGTCGTAGACGTATACAGAGACGATCTTTTGATTTATCCTGCGGCGAAGAAGAACCATCACGCCGTCCGTTCTGGACTTCTTTATCACACGAGCACGATGCTCAAAATGGGCGAGGCATATGCGCAGGTTTATCCGAAACTCGACCGCGATCTGCTCCTCACGGGAGTCATGATCCACGATATAGGAAAAATAAAAGAAATGGAGATCAGCGAACTCGGACTTGTCACGGACTATTCGACGGAGGGCATTTTACTCGGACATATAGTGCAGGGAATAAAGATCATAGACAATATCTGCGACGAACTCGGAACGGACAGCGAAATAAAAATAATGCTTGAGCATATGATACTTTCTCACCATTACGAGCCCGAATACGGCAGCCCGAAATATCCGATGTTCCCCGAGGCGGAGGTGCTCCATTATCTCGATATCACGGACGCGAGACTGTATGATATGTTCAGAGCGAAAGAGATGTCAGATCCCGGCAAATTCAGCGAGAGGATCAAAACGATGGAGAACAGAGAGATCTACAGGAGCGTTTTTGAAGAAAATCAGGGCTGAAACATATAGATCAAGGTAAAAAACAATGAAACTTCGCGTCATATCCGGCAGAGCGGGCGGAGGGAAAAGTCATCAGGTCATCAGTGAGATCTCGTCATATCTGAAAGAGGAAAACAGAGGACGGGCTTATCTCATTGTGCCGGAACAGTTCATGATCAACGCCGAAAAGAGGCTCATGGAAGTCGGAAAATGTGCCGGACTGATGGACGATGAAGTATTGAGTTTTAAGAGGCTCGCATACAGATGTTTCAAAGAAGCCGGGATAAAGGACAAGCCTGCCGTCACGACTGTCGAAAACGTTCTCATAATGCTCAAGACACTGACGAATATCCGCGAGAGCCTGCTTTATTACCGCGATATGTGCGACAATGACGATTTTACCGTCAATATATTAAAACAGATCGCTGAATTCGAAAGATATCTGATAACTCCCGAGATGCTCACAGACCTTTCTGAACTTCCGGAAACGCAGGACAAAGCGGGTCTTTCGGAAAAACTCAAGGATCTCGCTCTCATATACAGAACGTACAGGGAACTTCTGACGGGAGAATTCACCGATTCCTCTGACGAGAACAACGCCCTGATCGAACTTTTGCAGAACAATAAAATGCTCGCCGGCGCAAAGATCTGGATAGACGAATTCCACGGTTTTACAGGCCAGGAATACAAGATCATCGAAGAAATGGTGAAACAGGCTGACGAGGTCAGCATAAGCCTCTGCATGGGAGAGTCCAATGAGCCCGTATTCGAAGCTCAGAGAAAGACATATAACAAACTCAAAAGGATCGCAGACAAATGCGGAGCCGTCTGGGACGAAATAAACTGTGATGTCAAAAAGCGCTACCGCGACAATGAATATCTGATCCACGTCGAAAAATCGTTTTTCAAATATCCTTACAAAAAAATGGCAGGGAAGCCGCAGGGCATAAACGTCCGAGTCATGAGGTCTCCTTTTGACGAGGTGATGTCATGCGCCGAAAAGATCAAAAAGGACGTCGCGGGAAGCGGCGGAGCTTTGAAATATTCCGATATATCGATAATCCTCTCCGATATGGATTCGTACGGAGACATAGTCGAAACAGTTTTTTCGAGGAGCCGCATACCGTTCTTTATGGACAGTAAAAAGGATCCCGGAGGCCACCCGTACGCGAAATACATCACTCTTTTCCTTCAGGCAGTCGCTTCGAATTGGGACAGCAGCGTGATCCTGGATATCGTCAGAATGGGACTTTTTACGAGGGAAGAGGAGAAGGAGAGCGCGGATTATCTCGAGCTGTACCACAGGAGGACAGGACTTAAGGGCAAAGCCGCGTGGAAAAAGAAAGTAAAAAAAGAGATCTTCGATTCGATGAAGCAGAACGGATTGAGAGGAGCGTACGAAGGCGTCGAGGAGCTCCGAAAGAACATTGCCGGAACGATAAGCATGTTTGAGAAGGATCTTGACGGTTGTCTCACAGTGCGCGACGCCTGCCTTGCCATAGCCGATTTTGTGAAGAAAACAGGCGTAAAAGAGACTCTTGAAGAAAAATATGATGAAATATACGCGGAAAATGCAGAAAAAGCGGCGGAGCTTTTAAGAGGGTACGATGCGGTGAACGAGGTACTTAAGTATGTTAATAATATCCTCGGAGATATAAGGCTCGGAGAAGACGTAAGAGATAAAGCAGACTATTTGACGAGAGCGATGGGCCTTGCGATCGCACAGTTAAAGGTCGGATATATCCCCGCGACGATGGACTGCGTTCAGGTGGGAACGAAGGATAGATCGAGGTCTCACGAAATAGAACAGGTGTATCTGCTCGGGGCAAACGACGGGTTGATACCCAAGCAGATCGGCGGCTACGGGATCATCTCGGACGACGAGAGAAGATTTATGGAATCCCACGATATGGAGACCGCGGGCGACGACAGAATGATGGCAATAAACGAGCAGTTCAACATATATACGGTCATCTCGCTTCCGAGGAGAGAACTCAATATCTCATACGCGATGAACGGCCTTGACAATAAGAATCTGGAGCCTTCCGCCGTGGTCGACAGGATGCTTTCTCTGTTCGAGGATCTGGAAGTCGGATCTGACGAAGCCGGTGAAAAGGCGAGCCGCGGATATTACAGCGCGGAAGAGGAACTCGATTTCGGTGAAAACGGGCCGAAAGAGATGTATATGCCTGGCGGCGAGATAAATACCAGTTTTTCCGCTGTTTCTAAATACAGCGACTGCCCGTTCCAGTTTTACCTTGCGAACGTACTGAAGCTCGTGAAAGAGGACGACGATCTGATATCGGACCTCGATTACGGCGTCGTCATGCACTCGGTGCTCGAAAACGCGGTTCAGGACGCGGTGCGTGACTACGGAAGCAGTGTTCAGGATATAACTGAAGAAGATTGTAAAAAATACGTCGAAAAATACGCTGACGATCTCGGAAAGAAAAAATTCGGCAATACTGACGATGAAAGCGAACTTTCAAATAAAATAAAATTTGTGATCGAAAGGATGAAGGAGAGCGCCGCGTCCGCGATGAAGGAGAGCCTCAAATACGGAATGCCTGTGAAATTCGAAGAGAGATTCGGCGGTTCGTCGTCTCATACGATCAATATGGACGTCTCGACAGAGGACGGAAGGACTATTCCGGTAAGATTCAGAGGTCAGGTGGACAGGCTCGATCTCGATGACGGCAAAAAAGTCACGATCATTGACTACAAGGGAAAATACAGCTATCCGGAAACGCAGAAGCAGAAGCAGCAGCTTTCGGTCTACCTTCAGAAAATGATCGAGATCAACGGTTATTCAGAAAACGGAGCGAGGCTCGTGAATGTATTTTACGATTCCGGAAGCGAGAAAAAAGACGCCTCGTACGATTACGAGGAGAAGAATATAGAGGCTTTCAAAGAGGAAGTCAAAAAATTCGCAGGAGGACTTGACGCGGGCAGCTTCAGCGCGATACCGGGCGGATCCGGAAACGAAATGAAATGCGACAGATGCGACTACAGAAACGTCTGCAGGGCGTACAGAAGAAGGCAGGAATGAGCGGCTTGATAAAAATATCGTCATACGATTGCGGTTTTCCTTTTATTGTACTCGACGGGGTCGATTCCTTCGACGCAAAGGACATTTTCGAATGCGGCCAGTGTTTTCGCTGGGCACGCGTAAAAATGTCTCGAAATGATATCATTTTACTCGACGCAAAGACAGAAAAACAGAAAAAACATGCGGGATTTCTTCCCGAAGACGACGCTCCCGGTTACATCACTGCCGCAAAAGGCAAGGTCGTAAAAGTCTTTTCGAAAGGTGACAGAGTCTGGATACTGAACGCAAGTCCGGAAGATCACGAAAACATCTGGCGCGACTATTTCGACATGGACAGGGACTACGAAAGCGTCAAGGAAGAACTCTCAAAAATAGACGGCGATATGAAGGAAGCGACGAGGTGCTACGGCGGCATAAGGATACTTAAACAGGATCCGTTTGAAACGCTCATATCTTTCATCGTTTCAGCCAACAACAATATTCCGAGGATAAAAAAGATAATAGGCAACCTCTGCGAAATGTTCGGAGAAGAGCTGGAAATGCCCGCTTCTTTTAAAAGGGAAGCAGACGAATATCTGATGCGCAGAGATTTTCCGGATCCGGAGAGGATAGCCTGCTCGTGCGTTGAAGACATAAGCGACAGGACGCATGCAGGATACAGGTGCGACTACATCCTGAAGACGGCAGGACGCTACATTGACGCTCCGATCGACGTTCAAAAACTCAGAGATTCATCATACGAAGAAGCATTTTCCTTTGTCTCGTCATACACGGGAGTGGGTCCGAAGGTCGCAGACTGCATACTGCTTTTTACCGGGATGAAAGACGAGGCATTCCCCGTAGATGTCTGGGTAAAAAGGGTCATAACCAAACTTTACAAGCCCGAAAAATGCGGCGTAAACGCTATCAGACAGTTCGGAAGGGAATATTTCGGGAGGTACGCCGGTATCGCGCAGGAGTATCTGTTCGCGTATATACGCAACGAAGACTAATAATCAAATTATTGACGGAGGTGTATTTTACAGTGAAAACATTTTGTGAAAAATCAAAAAGACCTTTCAGAACTCTTGCTGTGATGATCGTTTCGGCAGTCCTTGCTGCTGCGATGGCTGTTCCCGCATTGTCCTTCGCGAGCGGCGGGGAGCAGGCGGAATACAGGACGGAAGAATATGACATTTCAGAGGATTACTGGGAAGCAGATTGGGATTGCGTCGCGGCGGGCGAAGGACCTGTCACTCTCGATTTCGGCGGTTCGTTCGGAAGCGGGATAAGATACTCCGAACCGATAGACGTATCGAAACAGGTCGATTTTACGATCTCTGTAGACAGTTGGACATATGGCGGAGATTGCTGGTTCTCATTCGTCTTCGGAAAAGAGGAGGCCCCTGTTTTTGAAGATCCTAACCGGTCGTATGATACGGGAATATCGTGGCTTTTTTACCGCAAGGAACACGAGCTGCTCGTATATGAAATGGCTCCTTGCCAGGGCGTAGTAGCAGGATGGAATGTACTGGGAGAGATCGGAAAGGATGTCAAGTTTCGCATGATCCCCGATACGGACGGATGGGCTATGTATATTGCGCAATCAGGTTCCGAGGAATACATAAAGGAAGGTCTCGTACCGTACGACCGGGCACCGGAAGATTTCTTTGACGGCGGTATGGCTTATTTCGGAATATTCATCTACGATCCCGCAAAAGAGCAAGGAAATGTTGAGGACCCGATCCTGTTGTCTGTCAAAAGCTTTTCCGGCCTGGTGGAAGCGGGCAAACCGGAAAAGACGGAGGCTCCCACGAATGAGCCTACAGAGGAACCCACCGCAGAGCCTACGGAAAGACCCACGGACGCTCCGACTGCCGGTCCCACGGACACTCCGAAGGATAATGAAAAGAAAGGCTGCGGATCTGTCGTTGGATCAACAGTTCTGACCGCATGCATGATCCTTCTCGGAACGGTCGCGATACTCAGAAAGAAGAGAAAATGAAAAAGACAAGGATAAAACAGATCACAGGTAATTTTTGGAGAAGTCTGCTCGTATTGTCACTGTCCGCTGTATGCGCGGGGCTGATCGCGTGCTCGGGAGGCGGAAGCGAAAGTAAGCCCGAAAAGGACGCGGACGGATATTTATACGTGAACAAAAGCAACTGGTATCCGAACCGTCTGGGAGATATGTCTGCTGACCAGGGAAAATTCGCGGTGCTCTCAAACGACAGCGGCAACCTCACCGTAACGGGAGAGGGGACGGTCACGAACAGGGACATCCTCGAGGCAGATTCCTTCCGCTTCGAATCATCCGTAAAATATCTCGAGGGGATCGAAGACGGATTCGCCGAGATATTGATCCGCAAGGGAACGAGGGATTCATTTTACGGGAAGAATTCATATGCGCTCAGAATATGGCCTTCGGGAAAAATAGAGGCTGTGAGATACAAAAACGACGTTCCCGAGAGCTTCGCGTCTGCGGAAACAGGTCTCGATCTTACACAGAGGCAGCTGTTTGATGTAAACATTGAAAAGAGCGACGTTCAAAACTGCGTGATCAGCGTATCGATAAACGGCGCGGAAGCGATGAGATTCACGGATGAAAAATCATCATACGTCCTGGGAAAATACGGATTTTTCGGACTTCGCAACAGCTCAAACGGCGTGTCTTCGGAACTTTTCGGACTTCGCATACTCGGAACCGAAGAGCGCTACGACGCTGAAAAGAAAACTGCTTTCCTGCTTTATCCCGATTATCTCGAGGAAGACGGAAAGAGGCTCCTTCACTGGGAATACAAGTCTGATTTTACGGAATACAAGGGTGTTCGCATCACTTCGGGCAGAAAGACAGTCGCGGAAGTGACGTTCCCGTGCAACAGTTACGAGCTTGGCGACGGTGAAAAATACAGCCGATATTATCTGATCCCCGTCGGGATAGACGGCGACGGAGACAGGCAGCTCGTAAAAGCGAAGGACGACAGATCCAAACAATATGCGGAAAATGTCAAACGTATAGAGATCAGGGAATCAGAGGACGGCGCTTATTTCGTTTACGCCGGCACAGACGAAAAATGGATCATGAACGGCACGAACTACGTAGGTATCAGATACGGAGACCATTCCACATTCGAGCCCGCTTCAAAATATTTTCCGGGATATTACGATCCGCTCACGATAGACAGTATGATGTGTCAGATGAAGGAGCACGGTTACAACTGCCTGCGCGTTTTCGTGCTCGGAGGAAGGAGAGAAGGCAATCCCGGACTTGCGGGAGACAGTTCAACGAATACTCCCGATCTTTGCGGACCTTATATGGACAATGTCGTGGATATGCTGCGGCGCGCTCACAAGTACGGAATATATATTCTTGTGAATTTTACGGAAAATGAGATGATAAACAACAAGTACTGGTCGAGGCTCGCAAGGAATGCGTCAGGACAGTCGATACTCTTCTCTGAAAGCGGTCTTGAGGCAAAAGCGGAATATCTGAAGCTTTTCCTTGAATATATCAAAGAGCGCGATCCGAAGGCAATGGACAGCCTGATGGCTCTTTCGATGCAGAACGAATTTGTTTTCTGGCCGGGGCAGCAACCTTTTTCGAAAAAGAGCGGCGATTACAAGTTCCTCGACGGTAAAACGTACGATATGGCCGATTACACCGACCGCAGAGCGCTCGCGAACGCGGCAATAAATAATTACTATGCGACGATGAAAAAGGCTATCCGTGAGGTAGTTCCGGAGATGCTCGTTTGCGAAGGCACTTTTACGAACCGGGGTGTCCACCTTGATGTTAACGATCCTGACGTATGGGGACTTTCGAGAGATATAGGAGCGGAACGATATCCGATGACTATACCGGAAATGCTCTCGACCGATCTCGATTTCCTCGATGTGCACGTATACCGCTACGGCTCGGACGGAGATGCTCAGAAGATCTTCGAGGACAATATGTCGAGCATGAAATTTTACGACGACGAGACGAAGGAACTGCTTAAAAAGAAACCGCTCGTCATGGGCGAGTACGGAGCAAGTAAATTTGACTCTGACGAGGCTTCTGTCGAAGCCGGTATGGCCTTCTTAAAAGGCCTTCAAAACGCCGCGATGGACGCCGGATTCTCCGGTTCGCTGCTCTGGACGCACGACTCATTTATGCAGACAGGCATTTGGGTCCTCATGGAGGAGAACGGGGAGTGGCTCGATTATCTCACGTTGATAAAATGACATTAGCGCAAAAGGGTCTTGCCTCAGACGGCGATCCGATGTATAATATAAACATCAAATGCGCGGAATTTCTGGGATGTGCGTGGCAAATACCTATATTTTTGAACCTACATCACATTTTTGGGAATCTGATTTGACTAATTCAAAAATCGGGCCGCAAGTCTTGAGACTACAGCCGTGAGGCTGACAGCGGATGGTTGACGTTTTACATAAGATACCCACCTAGCATTTGCTAGGCGTCAAAAAATAGGGACGGCATTCCGGAAGATATTTTGTATCATAATACGCGTACGGATCGGACAAGCGATTGTCCGATCTCTTTTTTTGTAGTATAATTATTTAAGTTGACAATATGCCTGCGAGAAGAGAGAACAGGCCGTTTACGAAAGAGGAATCAAGGATGCAGAAGAACGATCCACAAAAGGTCAAAAATATCGCGGCGATCATACTGATCGTCATTATGTGTATGGTCATTGCAGGGCTTATCGCGCTTATAGTAAAAACGGTGAAAAACGACGGCTCAAAAGCGACAGAAGTTCCTACAAATACGTCCATATCAAATAATACGCCGAACAATACGGATTCACTTATACCCGTGGAAACGCCTTCTCCGACTCCGAGAGGGCAGGAGTTTTTTACAGACGCTCCGACAGATGAGCAAACGGCTGCTCCCACGCCTACAAACGCTCCCGCGACCGCTACGCCCACATTGGGTCCCACGGCAACTCCGAGAGGAGATATAAAAGTTACGGGAACCGTATCCGTTCTCGCGGCCGGAGACAACCTGTTCCACAACGGAATACTGCTTGAAGCTAAGGAAAAAGCGCAGGCTCTGGGTAACGGAACTGACTTTTCATTCGATTTCATTTATACGAATGTGAGATCGAGGATACAGGCGGCTGATATCTCCGTGATCAACCAGGAATCGCTCATTTTACCCAAGAGATACCTTTCGAATAATATTTCGAGATATATAAGGAGCGACGGATCGTTCGTGGCGCCGGAAGAGCTCACGCAGACGCTTGTCGACATCGGATTCGACGTTATGGACAAAGCGAACAACCACATGCTGGATATGGGTTCGGGCGGCATGAAATGGGGCGTCGATTATATGAACACTGTCACGGGCATCAAGGCCGTCGGAGCATATTACGACGAAGCGGGAAGCGAACAGGTATGCGTGATCGAAAAGAACGGAGTAAAAATCGCGTTCCTCGCTTACACATACGGCACGAATGTCCCGCAGTGGAAGGCTTCGTGGGAGGCTCCCGAGTTCCCGTACTATATACCTCTGCCGGAAGATGAAAAGATGATCGCAGATCTTAAGAGAGCAGATGACGCGGCTGATTTTACCGTAGTTCTGATACACTGGGGAACGGAGCAGCAGGAAAGACCGAATGACGACCAGAGAAGGATCGCAAAGGTCCTCGCTGAAAACGGAGCCGGAATAATCATAGGCCACCATCCTCACTGCCTGCAGTCGATAGAATATGTGAGCGACGGAAAAGGCGGCAGGATCATTTGCGCTTACTCTCTCGGAACGCTCGTCTCGAATATGTCAGCCGAGAAGAATATGCTCGCCGGATTCTTCGAATTCAATGTAAATAAATGGAGCGACGGTTCAGCCACCGTGTCAGATGTCAGACTTACACCGACCGTATTTTACTATGATACGGAATACAAAAACAGTAAGATATACTATCTGTCGGAAATGACGAATGAGCTTTGCTCGTCGCACGGAATAAAGAACTATCCCAAGGAATCCGAGAACAAAAACAAGATGACGAGGGCGACGATGATCGCCTACCTGCAGAAGACTATAGACAATGAATTTTTAGCTGCGGAATACAGGAAATAATATATTTTGAAAGGGCTGTTTGAAATGAAAAAGACATTGGTGAAGATCCTTGCCGCGTTTCTTGCGCTTACGATGCTGATACCGTTCGCGGGATGTCAAAACGATACGTCTAAAAAGCCGAATTCAGGCATAGAGGACACTGACGACAAAGACAAGACAAAAGAAACTGAAAAAGAAGTAGCGCCTGATGAGACGAAGGAGGGAACGGTTGTGAAAGAACTGACTGTTGAATCGATTTATACTGCAAAGAGCCCGACGGAGCCCGGACAGTTCGATGCGAGATATGTATCGGACAAGCTCACAAAAGCAGGAAAAGCAAGCGTTGAAAGAGCAAAAAAGCACTTCTTCAATATGGTCGCGGAAGAGGCGCTGCTCACATACGAGATGATGATCCCGTCTCAGCTCTCTTACGGAAATTCGGCGAGAGTTGCGGAAGTTATGAGAAGATCGATCAACGGCGAAAAGGTCACTATAGGACTTCTCGGCGACTCGATACCCGCCGGAGCAGGAGCGTCTGAAACGTCGAAAACTCTCGGAGGTCAGATAATTGATTTCTGGAACGACAGCTTCCATCCGGAAGGAAAAGAGGGCAATGCGGAATTTGTCAATGCAAGCATAGGATCCAACTCGCTCCTCAACGTCTGCCACAGAATGGACGACGACCTTCTTTCACACAACCCCGATCTGGTCGTTATGACCGCATGGTCCACACATGACGCGGTATATGACAAAGCGGCTTTTGAAAGTATGATCGCCAGGATGCTTGACAAAGGTATCGCGGTCATCGTATGCATAGTCTGCGATTCGATGGGTAAAAACAACACCGTATTATTCAAAGAAATAGCGGAAGGATACAGCGTGCCTTTCGTATCATGGGCGGAAGCGTTCAAAAAGAACGAGCTGATGTGGTCGGAGTTCGGTTCAGACTCGATACATCCGAATGACAGGGGACACGCCTCCATCGCGGCATCTGTCTGTCTCTACCTCCTCTCAGTCGCTGAAAATCTTCCCGAGATCTCCAAAAAAGAAGCGGAGATGCCCGCTGAAGAGATCACAAAATACGGACGCCTTTTTACGACAGCGACAGTATATGACAGAAACGACGCAGACAAATACACCGTAGAGAACAACGGCTTTTCGGACAAGGATTACGCAGCATCTGCTTTCAGAACATACAACGGCTGGCACTCCGCAAACAAGGGCGATACGATCGTGTTCACGATTACGGGAATAAAGAGCATAATGATCCTGTTCGGTCACGACACAGACCTCGGAAGAGTCACATATTCGATCCAGGATGTCGAAACGGGTAAGAGGCTCGGCGGCGCGACGATAGACAACAATGCGTCATACTCTTATACTTGGAACACGGGTATCGCGAGAGGACTTGAAGGAAAGACCGTAAAAGTGACTGTCAAGGCAGTCGAAGGCACAGTTATCTGCGGTCTTATGGTAACACCGGAATAATGAGACCGAATGTGATCTGACATAATAAAACTGATCGGTTGAATCAAAAATGCCTCTGTGGGGCCGCACAAGCTCCGCAGAGGCATTTTGGCAACGCGGATTATTTCACAACTGTTCGAAATGAAAAGCCCCGCAGAGAGGCTCACAGCGCCTCCTGCGGGGTCTTTGATCTATCAAGATATATTTTTATCTTACCTTGTACAGTCCGTCTTCGTAAACGAGCTGACCGTATCTTTCCGTTTTAGTTGTTGTGATCTGCATTTTACTCTCGTCGACTGAGACGGAGGCTTTGCAGATGAAAAGCTTTCCGTCTTCTTCTTCGAAGCAGAAATCGGTATCGGGCTGTTCCCAGATATATTTCCTGCTGGTGGTCAGAACGAGCATTATATTGTTTTCCGTTTTTTCTTCGAAATCGAAAATTTTTACGGTGCCGTGTCTGGTCTTGTTTGAATCGTACGAGAGGGAGAAGATCATTTCTTTACTGCCGTCCCCGTCAAGGTCGAAGCAGTACGGATTCGTGACTCCGTTTCCGCCGCTCACCGCGCCTATCGGAGCGATCGTGCCGCCGGGGAAGAGGACAAACGTGCATTTGCCCGGCACTCTGAAAAGCTTCGCTCCGGAAGCATTCGCAACGTCCTCCGTCGTGACGTCGTAAAAACTTCTGCCGGCTATTTCTTCATCAGAGATTATCTTCGAAAGATCGTAGTTTTTCGTCGCATCCGCAAACTCGTCAACTGTCGCTTTCGTGCCCGTAAAAGTAACGCTCTCCTGCATATCATTTGAACACGACGCGAATACGACGAGCGAAAATGCCGCCAGCATCACTGCAAAAAACTTTTTCATATTCATTCTCCCTTCCGATGCAAAAGAAATATTGCGCGGCTTCAGACTTCTTTTTTGA
>JAEEGL016231537.1_pt1 | contig 28032 bp, 21 predicted proteins | sample 9134231 | NCBI WGS metagenome assembly JAEEGL01 (sample SAMN16246548, study PRJNA631951) | gut metagenome | biome: gut microbiome; feature: rumen; material: fiber-attached | host: Bos | place: Iran: Karaj | collected 2018-10
CCGATATGTCTGTAAAGCTCTCTCATGAAGCTCTGGCAGAAAGCCATAACTTCGTTGTCGGACTTGCCCTTAGGATCGAAGTCGGAACCGCCCTTAGCGCCGCCCATAGGCAGACCTGTGAGGGAATTCTTGAAGATCTGCTCGAAGCCGAGGAACTTAAGGATGCTAAGGTTAACTGAAGGATGGAGTCTGAGACCTCCCTTGTAAGGTCCGATAGCACTGTTGAACTGAATTCTGTAACCACGGTTGATCTGAATCTTACCGCTGTCGTCGATCCAAGCTACTCTGAACATGATCTGACGCTCAGGCTCAACAATTCTCTCAAGAACCTGCTTCTCAATGAGCTCGGGATGAACAGGAAGTGCAGGAGCAATAGATGTAAGGAACTCATAAACTGCCTGGAAGAACTCCGGCTCGTTTGCGTTCCTAACCATAACCTTCTGCATAAGGCCGTTCAGGTACTCATTCTCAATTGTGTAATCCATAAAGTTACCGCCTTTCTTTTCCGGCTCCGTTTTTGCAAGTTCGGGAACCAAAATATTCATTTTTGGGAAATGTCCGTTCTATTTGAACGCATGCGCAAATCCATAACGGGTAAATAATAATACAAGCTTTTCGGTCATGCAAGAGAAAATATAAAAATGAAAGTTCGGATGTCCGAACTTTCATTTTCAGGTCTCAGCTTGTTTTTCTGCCGTAGTTGCGGCGGTCGTCGGAGCAGGCACTGTAGTCTGTTCTGTCGCCCTTGTTTCAGAGAACGGATCGTTCTTCATAAGATCGGTCCAGGACGAGAATCCGAACATCTGCCTCATCTCACTGAAGTTAAGCACTGACAGCGTGCGGTCAAATACAATGAAAAGCAGCAGGAAGAAGATAAGCGCCAGCAGTCCTCTTCTGAGTATCATCATCCTGCGTTCGGCATTATATCTCTCGTTAACGTGCTTCTTTGTGGTATAACCCACGACAACGTAAACGCGGCTTATATCTTTACGCGGCGGTCTGTCGCGGAACTCGCGCCAAACACGTCTGATCTTGCCGAAGATCCTTGACGGAATACTTTTGACAACTCTAATAGTCGCCCTCCAAGAAGCGCCAAAGAAATCGGATATAACGTCAGATGTCTTCCTGTCGCCTGCGCCGCCCAAGAATCATGCCGCCTTTCTTTTTGATTCGCCTATTATATCATTATTGCGAAAATCAAAGAAGAATCGTCAGCAATCCTTTATCAGTTCGATATCATTCCTGGCGGCAAACAACTCGGCAAGCTCCCCTAACGCAGCACTTCGTTTCCTGAACAGCGTTGCACGCGCAATGTGCATTTGGGCGCAGGCATCATCCGGAGACATTCTCTTGTAATACCTCATATAAAGGATCCGTGAGTACGGGAGCCTAAGCGACAGTATAAGACACAAAAGCGCAACCGCATCACGTTTTTGTCTTATGAACACGTCATACTCTTCCTCTATTGAATTAAGGTAATTCTCAAAGCCGCTGGAAAAATCCAACATCTCCCCTGTCATGTCGCACTCGCGTTTCGGAAGTCCTGAATAATCGGACACTTTCAGAGGTGCATGATCTCCGGCATAAACATTCATAAGCAACTTACGTTTGTCTTCCTGAGTCCTTTTGATCTCATCCAGATAATCAGCAGTCCTGTCAGGCGATGAATTAACATCACCGTACAATGAATTAAGTTTTGTAAGCAATAACTTTTTAAGTTTCTTTTTTGAAATACTCATAGACGTCCCCACTTTGTTTTCGATTCTATTCATAACACTAATTCCTTTATGCAAACAATTGTTTGACACAGCCTCCAATAATGATACAATGTCATTAAAGAAAATATGTTTGGAGGCGCAAAATGGCCCGTTTCAGCGACAACAAATCCATCGAACGTGTTTACGACTTCATCTGCGACTACATCAGAGTCAATCAGATATCGCCTTCCGTCCGCGATATTTGTGCCGGCGTCGGACTCAAATCCACATCTTCTGTCCACACTTATCTCAAGGAACTGGACAACGAAGGCAGGATCGAATACAGACCGGGTCTGAGAAGAGCCATCATCATCAAGCAATTAGATGACGAACCCGCCCCAAAAGTTACTTCTTTGAATGACTGCAGACCGGTTTACTGTGTCGGTAAGATAACCGCGGGTATTCCGATACTTGCCACCGAAGACTATAGCGACCGCTTCTTCATCAATAAGTCTGTCATTGGCGATGCCGAGTGCTTTATGCTGAAAGTTAAAGGCAACAGCATGATCAACGCTCACATCCTGGACGGTGATTACATCCTTGTCCGCAAACAGAACTTCTGTGATGAAGGTGACATCATCGCTGCGTTGATAGATGATGAAGCAACCGTTAAGAGATTCGGTAAAAAGAACGGGAACCCTTATCTGTTCCCGGAGAATGATAACTACTCACCTATTCCCTTCAATAAGGAAGGCTGTAAGATTCTCGGCAAAGTAGTCGGTCTGCACAGATACAGTATTAATTAGCTTAAGCCCTCCTTTCGATCAGATTTAACAGGTGTGCTACCGGTAACACATCTAATATAGTGCGGCCGGTTTTCACAATTCAAGAATATCAGCCGTATGTGTCGAAAAATGAGACTTTGCGTAAAGGATTAATGATTTAATAATTAATTTTTGATTTACTGCACTTCTCAAGAATGAATTCCGCAGCAGACGAGACAGTGCCGGAAGGGATCATCTCAATGTCGCCTCCCATATGACGGAACCATGTAAGCTGGCGCTTTGCGTAATGGCGTGAACCCAGCTTGATGTTGTACACCGTATCGGCAAGTTCTTCTTCACCGGAGAAGTACTTGCCGAATTCTTTATAGCCGATCGCCTGGAAACAAGTTGAACCTATTGCCTTCTCATTTTTGTAAAGTGATCTGGCTTCTTCCTCAAGTCCCTGTTCCATCATGATATCCACCCTGCGGTTGATCCTGTCATAAAGGATCTGCCTGTCTATATCAGGCATAAATGCCCTGAATTCAAACGAAGGTCCTTCAAGCTTTGATTTCCTGTTCTTCTCGGAGAACTTGACGCCTGATGCCCTTTTGACTGCCAATGCCCTAACTACGCGTCTTACATTGTTCGGATGAATGAGCAGCGCGGCTTCCGGATCCTCTTTTTCGAGGATCGAATACAGCTTATCTTTACCTTCTTTATCCAGGATCGAGTAATAGTACTCCTCAGCATCGCGGACTTCGCCGTCATCTTCTTCACCGTAATTGATACCGAAAAGAAGCGCTGAGATATATTGTCCGGTTCCGCCGCAGATCACGGGAAGCTTTCCGCGGCTCAAGATATCAGAGATCGAATCTATTGCTCTTCCGACATAATCAAAGACCGAGAAGTCATCTCCCGGTTCGATAATATCTGTCATGTGATGCGGTATTTCCGACAGTTCTTCAGCGGAATCCTTGGCAGTTCCGATATCAAGTCCTCTGTATATCTGCATTGAATCGGCAGATACCAGTTCCCCTCCGCCAAGACGGCAGACTTCCATCGCGATCGCGCTCTTGCCGCTGGCAGTGGGACCCGTGACGATAGGAAGATATGTGTATTTCCCCAGATAAGGACCTGAATCTTTCATGGCTATTAAACTATTCTTTTGAAGTTTTTCTCGAAGTCTTTGCGTGAGACGGAGAAGAAGGTCGGCCTTCCGTGTGCGCAGTGATAAGGATCCTCAAGCTTGGTCATCTTGTTGATCAGAGACAGAGCCTGTTCCTTTGTAATAACGTCACCTGCTTTTATGGCCGCCTTGCAGGCCGTAGTCTGTATGAGGTGATACCAGATGTCGGCTTTGGCGGGAAGCTCGCGCTTAAGATCCGTAAGGATTCCGGCAAACATTTCCTGAGCCTTGTCTGCACTTCCCATCGGGACCGCTCTTAACGCTATTTCCCTGTCGCCCAGCATCTCGATCTCAAATCCGTTCTCAGTAAACTTATCGAGTGCCCCCTCGATAAAGGAATAGTCAGATGCGGAGACCTTCATTACCGAAGGCACAAGCATATGCTCGCTTACGGCAATATCCTTGCCGGGAGCTTTTTTCTCCATGAACTCTTCGTATAACACTCTCTCGTGAGCGGCATGCTGATCCACAAAATAGCACATATCCGTAGTCTGCATGATTATATATGTATTAAACAGAATGCCCGTAAACATTGCTCCCGCGAGCTTGTCGATGTCGGTCTGTTCCTTCTGCACTTCCTCTTGCGTTACCGGGGCAACAGTAAGTTCTTCGTTCTGAATATTGCTGACAATACCCTCAGAGGAAGTCCCGCTTGCTTCTTCTCCTCTGACGACAGAAGCATCCGGCTTAAATCCGGAAAGTATCTTGAGAAGCTCATTGGCTGATGCTGCATCACCTGCTGCAGGAACGACTGCGGGTTCCCTGTTCAGCTTGTGGCTTCCGGAAAGCTTGCCGCCTGCGCTGATATCATAGCGAAGCTGCTTATCCTGGACCGGCGTTTCTTTCTCTTCGGCCGTCTGTTCATCGACAGTCCCGTCGGAAGCAATTCCTTTAAAGATTCCTCCCGCTGTTCCCGATGAAGTGATCGCATCCCTGATGCCGTGCAATACGAGTCTGAAAACATCCTGGTCGGAAGAGAATTTAACCTCCGATTTCTGCGGATGCACATTTACATCAACAGTTCCGGGCGCGCAGTAGATCATGAGGAAGCATACGGGGAACTTGTTCTTCATGACGGCATTCTTATATGCCTCATCGATGGCAGCCGATACGGTCTTGCTCCTTATGAGCCTGTCATTTACATAAACACACTGAAGTCCCCTGTTACCTCTAACAAAACGGGGCACTCCAGTAAATCCTTCGATCCTCATGTCGTCAAGCTGATAACTGACAGGAACGAGATTAGCTGCAGTCTCTTTGCCGTAAACCGCATAGACCGCATCTTTTACAAGACCGGTTCCCGGAGTTGTAAACTGGACCGCGCCGTCCTTAACCAGTTTGATCGATATCTGCGGATTTATGATGCTGAGCTTTTCGACAAGGCCCGTGATGTACATGCCTTCAGTCGAATCTTTCTTAAGGAACTTATATCTGGCGGGGAAATTCTTGAACAGGTTCCTTACCTCTACGGTAGTACCCTGAGAACAGCTTGCGTCAGATACGTCTTTAAGGCTGCCGTCTTCATAAGTAACTCTGGTTCCCGGTTCATCCTCACCCTGGGACGTGGTAAGTGTTACGTCAGCGCAGGAAGCAACGGATGCAAGCGCCTCTCCCCTGAATCCCATAGTAGAAAGATCGTATATGTCTTCAATCGTTTTGAGCTTGGATGTGGCGTGTATCAGGAAAGCCTTCTGTGCGTCTTCACGGTCCATGCCGCAGCCATTGTCGGTAACCCTGATAAGAGAGATGCCGCCGCCCGCGAATTCTATCCTTATTCTGGTGGCTCCTGAATCGACCGCGTTGTCGATTAATTCTTTAACGACCGATACCGGACGCTCAATTACTTCTCCTGCCTTTATGGCATTAGCGGTACGGCTGTCAAGGACGTTAATTCTGCCCATCCTCTTCTCCCTTCACCATCGTATTGAGTTCATAAAGAATGTTCATAGCCTCGATCGGAGTAAGCCTCGACACGTCAAGCTCCTTGATCATAGCCCTGATCTTATCTTCCTTCTGATAAAGAACGTTCTCGGGATTAAAGAAAGACTCCTGACCGGGTATCGCTGCAGAAGACAGCTGTGTTCCGCCTCCCGGTGCATCTTCCGTATTGCCCATGACCTTGAACTTTCCTATACGTTCAAGTTCCGAGAGTATCGACTTGGACCGCTTAAGGATGTCCTCAGGGAGACCCGCAAGACGTGCTACTTCAATACCGTAGCTGTCTGATGTTCCTCCCGATGAGATCTTATGGAGGAATCTTACGCTTCCGTCATTCTCGCTAACTTCAACGTGGCAGTTAAACACTCCGCGGTTAAGACGCTCCATCTGATTCAATTCGTGATAATGCGTCGCGAAAATAGTTCTAGCGTACAAAACTCCGGGATCGACTATATATTCGATCGAAGCCCACGCAATGGAGAGTCCGTCATATGTGCTCGTTCCCCTGCCGACCTCGTCCAGAAGCAGAAGACTGCGTCTGGTCGCATTTTTCATGATGTAGGACATCTCTTTCATCTCAACCATGAAAGTAGATTGTCCAGTAGAGATATCATCTGAAGCTCCGATCCTCGTAAAGATGTGATCCACCAATCCTATTCTTGCGGAATCGGCGGGTACGAAGGATCCGATCTGCGCCATCAGTACGATAAGCGCCGCCTGTCTCATATATGTGGATTTACCGGCCATGTTGGGACCTGTCAGGACCATGAGCCTCTTCTCGCTGTCGAGCAGGATATCGTTGGGAACAAACGTCTCGCCTTCGGAAGCCATCATCTTCTCGACTACCGGATGGCGGCCTGATTTGATATCGATGTCCTCCGACATATCGACTTCAGGTCTTACGTAATTCTCGCTTTCTGCAAGTTCTGCAAGCGCAGTGATGCAGTCCGTCATGGCAACGGCAGCGGCGGTTCCGAAAAGCCTCTTTGACTCGCCTAAAACCTTATCTCTTATCTGCGTGAAAAGCTCATATTCAAGCGCTACTCTTCTTCCCGATGCGGAGACGATCTTCTGTTCAAGTTCCTTTATCTGAGGCGTAATGTATCTCTCGTTATTAACAAGCGTCTGCTTGCGTTCATATTCTTCGGGAACCTTGTCAGACTGGCTCTTCGGGATATCGATATAGTATCCGAAAACCTTGTTGTAGCTGATCTTCAAGGTCTTGATGCCTGTCCTCTCGCGTTCACCGGCTTCGAGCTTTAAGATGTACTCTCTTGCATTGGTGGCGATATCATTCAATTCGTCACACTCGGCAGAGTATCCTCGCTTGATAATGCCGCCATCCTTTACGGTTACCGGCGGATCTTCGGCAATACCCTTTTCGAGCAGTTCACATATATCCTCCATGGGATCCAGGAGATCTTTAATCTCAGCGAAAACGCCCTTGGAGAAATTGGAGATGCGTTCTTTAACAAACGGCAGCTTGGCAAGCGAATTGCGGAGCGACAAAAGGTCTCTTGCATTACAGGTTCCGAGCGATACTTTTCCCGCAAGACGTTCGATATCGTAAAGGCCGGTAAGGCTCTCGATGATCTCCTGTCTTGCAATGTATTTGTCTTTTGCTTCCTCAACGGCGTCGAGGCGCTTGTTGATGGAGGTAACCGATATCAGAGGTTCTTCTATCCACTTGCGGAGCAGTCTTCCGCCCATTGCGGTCTTTGTCTTGTCGATCGCCCAAAGGAGCGAGCCTCTCTTGGTCTTGCCTCTTATAGTCTGCGTAAGCTCAAGATTCGTTCTCGTTGCGTGATCGAGTTCCATGGAATCGGATATCTTGTAGCAGTGGATGTCCTTGAGGTGCTTGACCTTCTCGGTCTGCGTCTCAGCCGCATAAAGGATGAGAGCACCGCAGGCGGAAATAAGAAGCGACGGATCACTGTAGAGCTTAAGGTTATCAGGACAGAGGTCTGTCTTGCCTATGCTGTCTCTTGCGAAATCACGGTCACTCCTGAACGTTACCACAATGTTCGTGCCGGTCTTTATCGTCTGATAGCAGACAGTATCTTCAAAAGCCCTGTTGCATATGATTTCAGACGGCTGATATTTGCTTACGAGATTGATAAGATGCTCGTTGTTGTCAGGCAGAGTAAGCTGTGTCGCCTCGAAAACACCAGTAGAGATGTCTGCGCAGGCCACGCCGAACTGGCTGCCTATGCAGCAGATACTCATAAGATAATTGTTCTTCTTATCATCTAAAGCATCGGTTACCGTTCCCGGTGTCAGTATCCTGATAAGTCCCCGTTTTACGAGTCCCTTGGCAAGCGCGGGATCTTCAAGCTGCTCACAGATAGCGACCTTCCTGCCTTCGCTGACTAGTCTGTCCGCATAAGACTGGTATGCATGGAAAGGGATACCGCACATCGGGGCTCTAAGGCCGTTTCCACAGTCTTTTCTCGTGAGAACGAGCTCTAACAGCTTTGCCCCCTCGATGGCATCATCGAAAAACATCTCATAGAAGTCGCCTAACCTGTAGAACAGGAACGCGTCACCGACCTGTTTCTTCATCTCGGCATAATGCTGCATCATGGGAGACAGTTCTTCTGTCTTCATGTCAGAAAGTCTTAAAAGCCCGTCATTATTTTCCATCAGTAAAACGCTCCATCACGCCGTCGACCGAATACGGTCTGGCATACTGAATATCAACATTGCAAAGGCGTCCCTCAAGTGTCTCTTCGCAGAAGCCTTCCTGATTCCTTATCTCATCGGGGATCGTGAAATTGACCAGGTGGTTACTGATCGTTCTTCCGGAATAGACTCCGCCTCCTGCCTTGCTTATTCCTTCGATGAGAACTTCTTTTGTCTGGCCGACAAGTCTCTTGCAGGATGCCTCAGACAGAGAATTTGTAAGCTCCGTGAGCCTTCCGAATCTTTCTGTCACAACATCCGCCGGTATCTGATCAGGGAACTCAGCAGCCTTTGTTCCCGGTCTGATCGAATACTGGAACGTGAAGCAAGCGTCAAAGGCAGCTCTTGAACATATCTCGAGCGTCTTAACGAAATCCTCTTCCGTCTCTCCCGGGAAGCCTACGATTATATCGGTAGTAAGAGATCCGCCCTTTACCATTGCTCTGTAGTTATCCGCGATCCTCATATATCCTTCGGCCGTATAAGGTCTGTTCATGCGCTTGAGAACGGCATCGGAGCCTGACTGCAATGCCAGATGCAAATGCTTTTCGACATTGGGCCGCCCTGCCATGATCTCTATAACCCTGTCAGAGAGGTCCTTCGGATGAGATGACATGAATCTGATCCTCGAGAACTCGGTAATCTTCGATGCCTCATCCAATATGTCGGCGAATGTCTTTCCGTCCTCGTTGCCCTTGCCGTAGGAATTGACGTTCTGTCCCAGAAGCATTACTTCGCGGTAACCCTGGGCAGCAAGGCTCTCGAGCTCTCTCATTATCTCGCCGAAGCTCCTGGATCTTTCTCTTCCCCTGGCGTAAGGTACTATGCAGTAAGTGCAGAAATTATTACAGCCGTACATTATGGGCACGAGTGCTCTAAAGCGTCTGGCCCTCTCAATTGGAAAATAGCTGTCTTCAGCTATGTAATCCTCGTCTCCGACGTTTACGGACTGCTTTCCGATCTTAAGTGCATCACGCATGAGGATCGGGAATCTGTGGAGCTGCTGGGGATCAAATATAAGGTTTACGTAAGGAAAAGACTTCCTTATCTTCTCAACATTTTCCGGAACCTTCATCATGCAGCCGCAAACGGCTATAACCGAAGTTTCTCCGGTCTTGCAGAAGTTCTTGAATACGCCCAGATTGCCGAAAAGATGCCTGTCGGCATTCTCTCTGACCGAGCACGTGTTCATTACGACAACATCCGCAGGAAACAATTCGCCGCTGTTGCTGCTCTTCTCCAATCCCATCTCGGACATCATTCCGGCCAGCTTCTCGCTGTCCGATTCATTAAGCTGGCATCCGTAAGTCAGAAGGCTGTATGTGGCAGGACGGCCTTTCTCCGCGGAAATAACGGAAAAATAGCCTCTGAGCTCTTCTATGGCTCTGTCAAACTCAAGTTTATCGGAATTGTCTACCCTGATTATGCTCATTATTGATCCTCAATCGATTTTTCCTTGCTAATTATACAAGAAAAAGCCGTCAGAGAAAGAAATTTGTATTTTTTAATTTAAGATATAGAATATAGTGTTGTTACAAAAGGGGGAATCAGATGTCCGGAATGGTAAAGAAAGCTTTGAAATGTTTCAGCAGCGCTCTTCTCGCGGGAGTGTTAATGCTTGTTACCCTTCCCGTTGCCGTCGCTGCTGACGATGTGTATCCGGACAACCCCGATGACGGAGTTATCACTCAAAACGAGCAGCAGACCGATCTTCTCAACGAGAAGCACGACAACTGGCCCAATATCAGCGCTGCCGCTTATATCCTCTACGATGCCACCAGCGGAGCTATTCTTGTCGGCAAAGACTACGAGACACAGAAGGAACCGGCTTCCATGACAAAGATCATGACTATCCTTCTTGCTCTTGAGCGTCTCAGCATGAGTGAGAAGATTACGGTTACCGCCGCAATGGCCAAGGAGATCAAGAATCTTGAGAAAGACTACGTCCGCTTAGGCCTTCAGGAAGGCGAAGAGATCACAGTTAAAGACCTTATCTATGCTTCGGTCCTCAAGTCAGCCAATGACTGCTGTATCGTTCTTGGAATGCACATGGGCGGAACCGAGGCTGAATTCTGCAAGATAATGAACGAGAAAGCCGAAGAACTCGGCTGCAGGAATACACACTTTACATCCTGTTTCGGTTACGCAAAGCCTGACAACCTCACGACTGCTTACGATCTGAGCTTAATCCTCAACGAAGCCGTCACGAACACCGAATACTCCAAGATCGCCAAGACATACACTTATAAGATCAGTGCCACCAACAAATACAGCAGCACCAGAGAACTTCAGAATTCCAACAGGTTCATCAGCACCGCCGATTTTAAATATGACTATTATGCGGGCGGCAAGACCGGTTATACGGATTCCGCAGGCAACACTTTGTGCGCGGCTGCCAAGAAAGACGGCCGTGTCCTGATAGGCGTTCTGTTCAATGCCGGAAGCTCCACGAGCAGATACAGGGACATGATTAAGCTCTTCAATTACGGATACACGAGCTTTACCACCGTTCCCATCACCGAGGCTGAATTCACTCCGATCATCAACGACACAAGAAACCAGATGGTCAGGCTGATGTCTGATACCAACCTATATATTTCCGAGATGAAGACTGCCCTCACCTCTTTTGTCACTACGACATCGAGCAGAGCACAGCTCGGAAGCACCAATAAGATCGACCTGTCAAAAACAACGATCGATTCCCAGGCCGAAGAACAGACGCTCGAGATACCGCTTTGTAAAGTCTATTCCGACAAGACCTATCTAGTGGGCAAGCTGGTCGTCAAGATCGAGCAAAAAGCCGGAGTAATCGAGATCAATCCTAAGAAGAAAACTCATCTGACGGATGTCAGGAATATCCTGACTATGTTTGCGGTACTCTCCGGAATGATACTCGCGATAATCGTCATCTTGCTCATCGTACGAGCGAAAATGATACAACGGCGAAGGAACGAATCAACGAGAAGACCTAACATGCTGTAAACGAAAGGCTCCGCAAGGAGCCTTTTTACATTCTTACAGCACCGATAACGCAGAACACACCGAACATAGCCGCATCACATGCAACGATCGTAGCACCGGTCGGAGTTCCGGCGATCATTGAGATAAAGATTCCCGCGAGCGCACAAAATACAGAAAATACCGCGGAAGAAACTGTAACCGCCTTAAAGCTCTTGAATACCCTCATCGAAGCCATCGCCGGGAAAATGACGAGCGCTGATATGAGGAGCGATCCGACAAGATTCATTGCAAGGACTATGATCACCGCGATAATGACAGCGATAATAAAGTTATATAAGCCCGTGCGCACGCCGCTCGCTTTGGCAAATGTCTCGTCAAAAGTCACGGCAAAGATCTTGTTGTAAAACAATATGAATACGATCACAACTATGATCGACAATATCATGCACAAGACCACCTGATTCTTAGAAAGCGTAAGAATGGAAGTCGAACCGAACAATGTGCTGCATACATCACCAGCCAGGTTCGAAGAACTCGGGAAAACGTTTAACAAAAGATAACCGAAAGCAAGCGAACCGACAGACAGCATGGCTATAGCGGCATCGCCCTTGATCGCAGCATTCTTTCCGAAAGCCAAAAGAAGGACCGCGGCAAATATGGTTACCGGAAGGATTATGAGCATATTGTTGGTGAGCTTTAATACCGACGCTATCGCAAGAGCGCCAAAAGCGACGTGAGACAGGCCGTCTCCGATATAAGACATTCTCTTGAGAACGAGCGTCACACCGAGCAGCGATGAGCAGAAAGCAATAAGAACGCCTACTATGACAGCGTATCTTACAAAGGGATATGACAGATATTCAATGAGTATTTCCATGTCACGATTCCCCGTTTCCGCTTACGATCGAGAACTCATTTCCTCTGCCGGAAGCGAAATACTCCTTCTTCTCGGTAAAGCTGGGTTCATTCTTGATGTGAAGTATGTGAGTTGCGTACTTTTTCGCAGCAGCTATGTCATGGGAGATCATGATTATGGTCATTCCTTCCCTGTTAAGCTTTTCGACAAGGCCGTAGAACTCCTCGGTTACAAAAGGATCCAAGCCTGCGACGGGCTCATCCATAAGGAGAACCTTGGTCGCCGCACAAAGTGTTCTTGCAAGGAGCACTCTTTGCTGCTGTCCGCCTGACAATTCCCTGTAGCATCTTGAAGCAAGGCTATCCACGCCGAACCTTTTCATCGCATCAAGCGCGGTCTTCTTCTGAGAAGCCGAGTAAAAAGGATTCATACCAAGGCGTCCGACAAATCCGGATAAGACAATCTCTTTTACCGAAGCCGGGAAATCCCTCTGAACAATAGTCTGCTGCGGAAGATATCCTATCTCGGAGAGCTTAAGGCCGTCAGTTACGACCTCCCCCTTCAAAGGCTTGCGGAGACCCAAAAGCGTGCGCATGAGCGTAGTCTTGCCGGTACCGTTCTCGCCAATGACGAAAACATAATCCCCTTCACTGATATCGAAGGAGAGGTCGCGGTAAAGAACAAGGTCGCTAAAACCTATAGTGAGATCTTTAGCTGATATGAGCGCCATTATTTACCCTCAGAAGCCGCGCACTTGTCGCAAAGGCCGTAGAATACCGTGCGCTTGGGATCGAGAACGAATCCGTGCTCCTGCCTGACATGCGCAAAAAATCCGTTGATCTCATCACAGCTCAAATGGAACAGCTTGCCGCACTTCTCGCATTTCATGTGATAGCAGGTTCCGCTGCAGCAATTATCAACACCTATGTATTCATAACAAGCCGGTGATTTATCATCTATAAGATACTTGTTTACCAATCCGTCGCTGGTAAGACGGTCAAGACGCCTGTAGATAGTCGCAGCACCGATGTTTATGCCCTGCGATCTGAAATACTCTTCAATGTCCTGGGCAGTCAGATGCTTGCCTCCGTTGTCCTGCATGAACTTAAGGATCTCGGCGGATTGCTTGGTGTTGTATGTGCCCTTGGTATTTCCTGCCATCTGCGTCTCCATATAAATACATATAATTGAATATGAAATTCATTATCATTTTACTTGGATTAATGCAGTTGTCAAGAAAAAGGACGTATCAGAGTTCTGATACGTCCATTACCTTTATGTTGTTCTCAGTCAGCATCTTAGCGAAAATGCCCTGGCCCGGGATAAGTTTTCCTGTGAACGTTCCGTCATACACGGTACTTACACCGCACGATGGACTCCTGGACTGAAGGATCACGAGATCAACCTTATTGTCTATCACGTTCTTTAATGCCAGTTCCGCTCCTCTTCTGAACTCGTCATCAACGGAAGTTCCGTCTTTATGCATAACAACTCCGTTAACTATTTCAGATGACTCTCTCGGAGTGGGAAGCCCTCCCAAAACCTCCGGGCATACAGGAAAGACCTCATGCCCTTTAACGAATACGGCAACTCTACTGCTATAGTTGTTACCGCCGTTATATTTGCAGTTCTCTCCAAGCAGGCACGCACTGACAGCTATTCTCATTATTTCAGTTCCTCTTTCATTGAAGATCTTATTCGGCTTAATGATTCCGGCGTAATCCCGAGATACGTGGCAATATACCGAAGTGGCACACGTTCAGAAAGCTTCGGATAATGTTTGCGGAAACTCAAATATCGCTCAGTTGCATTTTCGACAAGAAAGGCACTTTCTCTATATACTTTGTATCGCATTCCGCTTTCAAGGATACCTATCCACAGTGTCTTCAGGTGTTCGTCTCCAAGGATCAGCTCCTTCATATCCTTTACATCGAAAAGCATGACGGTCGTATCTTCGAGCGCCTCCCACATGGCTTTCATCTCAGTAAAGCCCAGCAATCCGGAATCTATGCAAAGACTGCCTTCACGCGCAAAAAACTGCGTTATATCATTTCCGTCCTTATCTATGTAAAAGCTTCTTACGATTCCGCTGAGCACAATGCCCGCACACTTAGCTTCATCGCCTTCACGCGCCGGCATCTCGCCCTTGGAATAGACCTTGAACTGTGAGAATCCGACGGCTTTGCCGATCACTTCTTCAGATATATCAAGATTCAGGCTTCGCGCCAGATCGCTTAATTGTTTGATCAAATATGTCTTATCCATAATCACCTGCTGACAATGAGGAAATAGAATATCGTTACTATGTTTGCGCCTCCGTGTGCGATCATAGGGGCCAGGAGATGTCCGGTTTTCTTATACGCCCAGATCCACACTATTCCGATTATGAATGAATAACCGTAATTATGCCAGTCCAACATGGCAAACATTACATTAAAAAGCAAGAATGCAGTAATCTCACCCAAAACCGGGCCGCAAAAAATCTTTGCAAGTCCCCTGAAAAAGATCTCTTTAACGATTCCGCTTACCAGACCCAAAGCGATAATCCACATTATCATTATTCCAACAGTGGGCTTTTCGGTCACATAAGCCATATCAGTCCGGCCTTTATAAGTAAGTAATACCAATAATCCCAAACCTTCCGTTATGGCAAGGGCAACAATGCCTATGAGGATGTCTTTTCCAATAGTTTTCCTATCATAGATCTCATCTTTAAGACTGATCCCGTTTGCCTTGAACAAATACACGGCACTTGGAAGCATGACCATATTTGCCACGATCAAGATAAGGAAATAGATGTACTTATCTGACGTGATGTAACTGGTAAGGTCAAGGAAATTCATTCCCGGCTTGAACTTGCAGCATGCTATGAATAACTCAAAGCCAGCGACAAACAGCGTTAGTACAGTCGTAATAGTAATAGCAAATTTTGCGTTTTGTTTTGTCTGATCCATTGTGATTACCTCCATGCAGAGACAATAACAGACAACGCATCATTCAACATTGATGTATGTTAATCAGCAGATAATAATTTAGTCTTACGGAAAAATGCTCCCGTTTCCAAGCATGACTCTGACGATTCCTATAACGATCAGATGCGTAGGATAATACAAGTAGAAGAACCACTTCATTCCCTTCCACTGTCCCCTCTCGCCGTTATACTGCTTCAAGACCGGCAATGACAACAATGTAGCCATCTGAAGGATTCCGTAAGGCTTATCCATAAAGACAAAGTAAACTGTCGCATAGATGGCTGTCCATATAAACAGCGTCAACGACTGCTTCTTAAAGTCATTCCTGTGCAGGTACAAGAACACCGGACACATGGCAGCGACCGTTGACCAGTCTGACGGGAATGTAATAAAGCAGATCAAAATAATAAGTACTATCTTGGCCCATTTAGGAAGCTTTTCCGTGGTGAAGATAACCATCAGGACTACCGCCCAGGCAAGCGACCACATGACGCTCGTCATGTTGAACATCCCGGTCGGGATAAACGGTATTCCGCCCGCGAAATTAAATGCGAAATGAGAGATCACCGCGAAGATGAACAGTCTCAGGATATACTTCTTAACATTTTTCGTGTAATGAAAGCCTTCAGCTATGAAGAACCACATGATCGGAGCCGTCAGCCTTCCGATCACGTGCAGTGCCATTACCCACCAGATCTTCTGGCAGCCCGGAAAAAGCAGCCATGTAACATGGTCGATCGTCATTGCGATGATCGCTATTAACTTGATCTGATTTGAATTCAGTCCCTTTTTCCCTATTGTCTCCATTTAATGTATCTGATCTCTTTCTTATTCCAGCGCTTGAAAATCTTTTCTTTTCCGTCAAGGGTGTAGCCGTTCTTCTCATAGAACTTCTTTCCCATTTCGTTTTCTTCCAATACCCAGATAACGAATTCCGTGAAGTCCTTCTTCTTGCCTTTATCCTCAAAGAACTTAAGCATTTCCGTGCCAATGCCCGCCCTTACGCAAGCAGGATCAAGATAAATGAAATGAAGTTCAAAGGCGTTGTTTTTATCCTCATCTTCACACGCTCCGATGCCCATCATGCCTTTGATCACGCCCGTGCCTGAATCCTCGTATACATATACATCAAAACGTTTTTCGTTAATCCAGCGTTCGATTACGGGCAGCCTGTCCGAAGAAGTCAGATCGTTAAACAAATAATCGTCCGAGAGAATATTCTTGTATGCATATCTGTTGCTGGCAACTTCTATCTCGGCAATTCTGGAAGCATCACTAATGATTGCCTCACGGATCATACCATACACCTCCGGTTAAGTAACCTTACCATCGAACAGGCCGGATCTTCTTTCAAGAACGATGTTCTTGACTATATAGACCAGAGATGCGCTCACGAGTGTGCCTATAACAACTGCGGGCAGATACACGCCTATGCCGTACATCTTATACAGGAAGTACAGCTTGTCGATCATCAGGTAGTTAAGCATTATAACTTCAAGAGATATCTTACCAAAGAACTTAATAACCGGATTGCCGATCTTTATGCGCGACATGAGGGTAATGACAAAGATAAGGAAGACCAGTTCGTACAAGGTCTCCTGTCCGAGGCCTAAAAGCTTGTCGAGGATGGGATTTGCCGAATCGTAATACTCAGTCCAGTAAATGCTTTTCGAGACAAGGTTCCTGTGGATATGATCCATGAGAACTACAAGGATCGAGGACGCGAGAAGGATCGACACAAACGCCTTCCTGATAACTTTGTTGATCCGCTCTTCCTTATACGCATAGAGCATGCCGACGGGGAACATGAAGATAGTGTTGTACCACCACTCGCCCTTGAACCAGTAGGACATGACGCCAGTATCCGAATGCCCGGAGAAAAGGCCGATAGTCATCATTATGAGGACCACAAGGGTCATGATGATTATTCCTGTAAGAGGCTTTTTCACCCTCGCGAAAACAGCCCTGAAGGCCACATACAATATCATGATCTCAACCGCAAACCACATCTCGTTGTTTACCAGGAAGATGCCGAAGAAGCTGCAGATGACCTCTCCGAATCCGAAGTGCTTACTGATTATGATGTTATTTACCAATGCATCGGTGAGATAAATGTAATTGCAGATGAAGAACGGAACGAGGACCGTAAAGATCCTTTTTCTCATGAATCCTTTGATATAGTTCCGGTCGGTCATCCACCGCTTGATGAGGCCGAATCCGGAGCTGAAGAAGAAGAAAGAGACCGCCAGGATGCCGTAATAGTAGAAGAACGCCAGATCTCCCGTATCGATGTGATTTGCATCCAGTGCGACAACGGTCTGGTGGAAAATGATAAACACGGCCAGCGCGCCCTGTACCTCTTTGCTCGATATACGATCAAAAAATGCCGTCTCATTTGCAGACCTTCTTGACGACCCGATAAACAGGATCGCACCGAGAACGGCTAAGCAAATATATAAGGCTATCGTATATTCCACCCTTCTTCTCCTTTCCTTATCTCAGCAAACTGATCACATTCAGCGTTATCGATACCAGAAGCATCGCCAGCACTATGAGGATTATGATTATCAGCCTGCTCCTCTCCTTCTTATGCCTGATCTCTTCGTCACTTAACTCAACGGAAGCCTTGATAAGATCCCGGGCTTCCTCATGGGTCAGAGTTCCGTCACCGCTCTGCCGCTCACCGGCAAGGATCTCCATAATAGAGACCCCCAGCAGTTCAGATATGGGTTCAAGCATTGAGATGTCGGGGAAACTGAGGCCTCTCTCCCACTTGGACACAGCCTTGTCCGTAACGTTCAAGGCATCAGCGAGCTGCTTTTGGGTAAGTCCCTTCTCTTTACGCAACTCGGTTATCAGTTGTCCTGTCTTTTCTTTGTCCATTTAGACTTATTACCTCAGTCAAAGAAATGATAACCGAGTTGCGGTATCAAATAAAGAACCGGCATTATTCTTTTCTGTCAGTTGCCGCGATCTTTATTTTCTTATAGAGTGCTGCGATAACGGTGGTTACGACAAATACCGTTACAGCCCCGAAATTGCCGAAAAATCCGTCATTCCTGGTCATGAGCAACAGATACATCACAGCAATATGCAGGATGTATATAGGAAGCGAGCACTCACGACCGAGCCACTCCGCGAAGGTATTTCTGCCGAAATCCGGATACTTGAGGCATAGCAGAACGATCAGGCACGTGAGGATCTCACAGCTGACGAACGGTACTGCTGTGCCCTGCTTATAGTAGTTAAGTTCAACGATCGCAGTCACGCAGCATGCGATGAACAAGATCCAAAGTATCGGAGCAGTAGCCTTGTGGTCGAGTATCTTCTTTTCGAATCTCCTTATCAGCATGCCCATCATCGTATAACCGAGGCCGACCAGCACTGCATTTCGAAGCTGATAATCCGCTCCGATCCCCAGGTGCGACAATACTACATAGCCCGCTACGAGAAGGGGCGCGATAAACATCGCAAACCTCAGGAACTTGATCTTATTCAGCACGAGCAATATTACAAGTGCATAAAGGAGCGAGCCCAAATACCACAGGTGTTCTGAGAAAGGCGAGAAATTGTAGAGCAGGAAATCAGTTAAAGCCTTGGGCGTAAAGCAATCGCTCATGCCGTTGAAGCTCCCCGTCGTAACTCTTACATAGACCGCGCGGAGGGCTGCATAGAACACGTTTGCCGCAATGAAAAATATCAGTATCCTCTTGGTTTGCTTGATGAGGCGCTTCATCATCTCCTTGTTGTCATCGCGGTAGAGGAAATAACCACAGACGACAAGGAAGAACGGCACGGCTGTCTTTCCGTAGGTAATGAAGACACTGCCCGCCTTACCGTCAAACGGCAAGTGAATGGCGACGACCAGGAATGCCATAAAGATCCTCATCGCATCGATCGAATGGATGTGGGATGAAGCCTGCAAGGCAGGTTCAGCGGCCTTTTTCTTACCTGTAAGAAGTGCGATCAGGTGCTTGTCAAAGCCGCTTATAACGGTCGCAAGACCAACAGCCATTAAGATCGTAAGGAAACAATACATGCCGGGGCTCGTAACCTTAAATATGTCTCCGCTGCGAAGACCCGCAATGAACAGGTTATGAATAAGGTAGAGTTCAAGCGAGATCGAACCGAGGAACTTGAGCACGGGATTTCCGAATCGGACCTTCATCATGACAAGAAGCAGGAAGCAAACGAAAACGAATATCCACGGCAGCTGCACCGACAGACAGCGGACCTTATCGAGATATTTCGGATCCTGACCCGGGATCTCGCTCCAATAAGAATATTTCCTGAGCATATATGCTGTCTGAAGTGCCAACACCGCAGTAAGCGCAGCGAAAACAACAAGCAGTAAGTAATATCCTTTCCGTGCGATCTTGCGGATGCCGTCAGAATGCTTGGAGAATATGATTCCTACAACGAAAAGGAACGATGAGTTATACCACCACTCGCCCTGGAACCAGCCCCTGCTGGACATGTCCGCACCGTGGCAGAGCATGAGGCTTCCGGCCATCATGGCAAGAACAAAAATACCCATCACGACTGTCGCAGCCGTGCGGTTCTTGATAAGCCTGTAGATCAGGAAGAACGCCAGATACAATACCGCGATCTCAACGATATACCACATGTGCATGTTGATGAGCGACCATCCGGAAAGAACAGCGAGAAGCTGCAGCGGCGTGAACTTCATTCCGCAGATGCACGCTGCCATAACGAATACCAGAATGCACATGTAGAACGGGACAAGGATCGTCACAAGGCGCTTTCTGAGGAAGCCCTTGAGGTAATTCTCTTTCGTCTTCAGGCTCGTATAAAGGCCGTAACCGGAGAAGAAGAAAAAGATGCCTACGAAGAGAACGCCAATTCCTTCAAAGAACCCGATGGCGCCTGCTTCCTGCGCGAGCTCCTGCGAAATGTGATGGACGATTATCGCAACAGCAGCAAAGCCCTGGATCGCCTTTGACCTGTCAAGCGACAAGGGTTCTTCCTGCCATTCGCGCAGTTTGGAGGGCTTGATCCCAACCAGAAGAAGCAGCGCCAAAGCGATAAGGACAATATATGTCGGGACGTTAAGCGTCGTAAAGACTTTGAAAAATGTGTTGTTAACAACAATTGCCGGAACGGTGCCGGTATTTTCCCCGGTACCGGCGCTTTTTTCGCCTATACTGCCTGAGTCTTCCCCCACCGCCATCTTGAACGGTTCCGCGCCTTTCGGAGTTACCATGTCAGCAGAAAGACCGTCAGACAGCTTAATGGAGCTGATAATGCTATCAGCAGCCTCATCCAACAGTTTGATCTCTTCATCAGTAAACGGTATTTCCGATTTTTTCATCGGATTGCTCATCAGCATGATATTGATCTGATGCATCTTACCGGAACCTGTTATCAGAGAATACTGGTTCAGCCTTACGACAGCATCTCCGGAAGTCTGATATTTGATCTTATACAGGGGTACACCGTTTATTTCCGTCATGCCGTACCCGAACATATCCGTTGTTTCAAAGCTTCCGGATGTCATTTTATGGATGTTATCAGCAAATTTCGCATTCAGATCCGAAGGCGTATCCTTCTCGAAAACGATTACAAGAAGTGCTTTGTCGGGATCACTAAGATCTTTGTATGTCTGAAGTTCGACTCCTTCCGTTTTGTACATATTTACGACGGTATTTTTATCGATCCCTACTTCTTTCAGGAGAGGATCATTATCATCCATGCCTGGCCATAAGACACCCTTGAAATCAGCCGGGAAAAACAACGTGATCCCGCTTTCAGTAGTAATACTTTGGCCGGGATCGAATCTTTCTCCCTGTGCCATCTTGAACGGTTCTGCGCCTTCCGGCGTTATCACGTCAGCAGCAAGCTTATCTGACAGTTTAATGGAACCGATAAGACTTTCAGTAGCCTCTTCCAACAGCTTGCATTCTTCATCTGTGTATGGAACAGGTCCCGTTGTATTATCCGTGTTGCCCATCAGCATAATATTGATCTGATGCATCTTTCCGGAGCCGGTTATCAGGGAATACTGGTTCAGTCTCAAGACCGTATCTCCGGATCTTCCGGGCTTTCCTGAAGTCTGAAAAGAGATCTTGTAAAATGGGATTCCGGCTTTTTTGACCATACCGTATCCAAACGCTTCTGTCGTACCGAAGCTGCCGGGGATCATCGTCTGGACTATTTCGGAAAAATCAGCATTCAAATCCGAAGGCGTATTTTTCTCAAATATGATCGCAAATATAACAACGTCATCGTTTATCCTTTTGGAACATTGAAACTCGGTCCCGCCCAGTTTGTACATGTCCATGGCCTGGCTCTTATCGATCCCGAGATGAGAAAGAAGAGGATCATTCTCATCGATGCCGGGCCATAAGATATTTTGGTATCCCTTCGGAACAGTCAGCGTGATGCCGCTCTCGGTCGTGCATGTCCGGGGTTCTTCCGTACCGTCTGCTAACGATACTGAAAAGATGCCTGTTACGACCATGACGACCGTGATCAGAAAGCATACGAATTTTCGGTAACTCATAAGACTCCCCCTGATGGTTTTTCTAGTTTAAACCTATCAGTTTAGAATCATTATAACAATCGACTGTTAGTAGAGTGTAATGATTTCAAGGGTTTGCGTGAAAATCTCACTACCGGTTAACACCCCAAAACAAAAAAACAGCGGCCGGTAATCCGGTCGCTGTTTTTCAAAATTCAATGATCAGATCTTCCGGTTTACTTCTTAACCGTGACCTTTCTTCCCGAATTGGACTTCTTGAAATACGTCTTGTATTTCTTTACCTTAGCCTTCTTAACCTTGACAGTCTTGACGGAAGATCCCTTGAGAGATTTCTTGACGCCGCTCTTTGTAAGTTTAGAGGTATTTTTGATGTTAAGAGTCTTAAGTTTCTTATCCTTATTGAATGAATATGTGCTGATCTTCTTAAGCGCGTAAGACGTGATCGTGAAAGACCAGAGCTTCGGGCAGTTGGCGAAGGCACTATACCCTATCGTCTGAAGTCTTGAGCCGCCTGTTACCTTTGCAAGATTCGAGCAGCCGTTAAAAGCGCTGCTGTCGATAGTAACAACATTCGATCCGATGGATAAGGTCTTAAGAGTCTTATCGCCATAAAATGCTTTGGAACCTATGCGGGTGATCTTATATTCTCTTCCGTTTATATCTACGACCGGAGCAATTACAACATCTGTTGTCTCTGTCGCAACACCTGACAATGTTACAGTTCCGGTTCCATCGTCAGCTGCTTTTGTTACCTGATATGTAAAATCACCCATTTCAACAGTATCGCCAGTATTTACGACGCTGATAAAAGAATATGAGAGCTTCAGCTGGCTGCCATCCATTGAACGTGTCGCGGACTGATTGTTAATATTCGCTGTGGTGTTGCTGTCGAAGCAATATCCGGACTTCGCTGTCAAATAAATCTCGACTTTATAATTGTGTCCTGCCTTGAAGGTACCTTTGCTCGAATTCACAGCAGCATTATCAGTCAGATCCCACCATCTGATGCCATTTTTGAAATTATCAGAGTTTTTACTCGACAAAGTGGAATTAGAACCGGAACCTAAAGTAGCTGTATACGCAGGGGTTTTATTGGCCGATGGTGCGGTAATTGTTACAGTAACTGCAGAAATAGGCGTATTCGGCAGTGCCGTGAATGTGTAAGTGACACTCAGCTGGTTGTTATCGAACGCCGCATCAGCAGTCTGACTGTTAACCTTTGCAGAGGTGTTGCTGCTGAAGCTGTACCCGAAATTTGCAGTCAAACAAACTTCAACCTTATAAGTATGTCCAGCCTGGAAAGTACCGGTTGATGAATTCACTGCAGTCGCAGAAGAAGATGTAACATCCCACCATTTAATACCATTCTTGTAATTATCGGAATTCTTAGCCGCAAAAGTGTAATTAGATCCTATAGTAGCTGTATAAACAGGCTTATTACCAACCGAAGGTTCTGTAAGTTTTAAGTCAACAGCAGTAATCTGCGTATACGGAAGTGCCGTAAATGTGTAAGTCAACTTCAGCTGGCCGTTATCGAACGCAGGAGTTACAGCTATATTATTGAGCTTCGCTGTGGTGCTGCTGTTGAAAGTATAAAACGTCTTTGCCGCCAAATAGACTTCAACCTTATACTTGTGTCCGGGTTGGAACGTACTGCCGGTTGAATTAACAACGGTTGCAGTTGATGATGTAACATCCCACCATTTAATGCCGTTCTTGTAATTATCGGAGTTCTTGGATGACAACGTATAATTTGCACCCGTGCCCAAAGTGGCTGTATACGCAGGGGCTTTGCCAACTGCAGGTGCGGTAACTGTTACTTCAACAGCGGTAATAGGTGTATTCGGCAGAGTCGAGAAAGTATAAGTGACTTTTAACTGACTGCCATCGAGCGCAGGAGTTACATCTGTATTGTTGATCTTCGCCGTAGTACTGCTGTTGAAAGCATAACCTGTCTTTGCGGTCAAATAGACTTCAACTTTATAGGTATGACCTGCCTGGTATGTACCGGTGGATGAATTTACTGCAGAAGCAGTAGAAGACGTGACATCCCACCACTTGATTCCATTACTGTAATTATCGGTGTTTTTAGCCGAAAGTGAGTAATTGGTCGAACCTAACGTAGCTGTATAAGCAGGCTTATTACCGGCTGAAGGGGCTGTCAGTGATACAGTAACTGCATTTATCGCTGTATTAGACAGTACCGTGAATGTGTAAGTGACCTTCAGCTGGCCGTTTTCGAGCGTACGAGTTGCGTTATTACCATTAATCTTTGCCGTTGTGCTGCTGTTGAATTCATAACCTGAGTTTGCCGTCAAATAGACTTCAACCTTATAGGTATGTCCTGCCTGGAACGTACCGGTGGATGAACTTACTGCAGAAGCTGTAGAAGACGTGACATCCCACCATTTGATTCCGTTCTTGAAATTATCAGAGTTTTTAGTCGAAAGAGAGTAATTAGACGAACCTAATGTAGCTGTATAAGCAGGCTTATTACCGATCGAAGGTGATGCAAGGGTTACCGTAACAGCAGTAACAGCTGTATTTGGCAGTGCTCCGAAGGTATAAGTTGCCTTCAGCTGACCGTTATCGAGCGTACGAGTTGCGTTATTACCATTAATCTTCGCCGTTGTGCTGCTGTTGAATTCATAACCTGTGTTTGCCGTCAAATAGACTTCAACCTTATAGGTATGTCCTGCCTGGAACGTACCGCTTGATGAATTCACTGCAGTTGCTGTAGATGTTGTTACATCCCACCATTTGATACCGTTCTTGTAATTATCAGAGTTCTTGGATGACAACGTATAATTAGCACCCGAATCTAAAGTTGCTGTATACGCAGGAGTCTTGCCTACAGTAGGTGCTGTAACAGTTATACCAACAGCGCTTATTGTTGTTTTAGGCAATGCACCGAATGTGTAAGTGATCTTCAGCTGGCCGTTTTCGAGCGTACGAGTTGCGTTATTACCATTAATCTTCGCCGTAGTGTTGCCATTGAATTCATAACCTGTGTTTGCCGTCAAATATACTTCGACTTTATACTTGCGTCCGGGCTGGAACGTACCGGTGGATGAACTTACTGCAGAAGCTGTAGAAGATGTAACATCCCACCATTTGATACCGTTCTTGTAATTATCGGAGTTTTTAGCCGTAAGAGAGTAATTAGTCGAACCTAAAGTAGCTGTATAAGCAGGCTTATTACCGACTGAAGGTGCGGTCAGTGATATAGTAACTGCGTTAATAGGCGTTTCGCTTGCAGCTAAAGCCTCAAAATTATGTTCGATCCTAAGCTGACCCAGATCGTCAACATACTGACAATATACCGACTGATTATTCAGAGTTGCTGTAGTGGAACGATCGAAATAAAAACCAGCCTTCGGATTTAAGTATACTTCGACCCGGTATTTATGTCCTGCCTGGAAAGTACCGCTGGATGAATTCACCGCAGTTACAGAAGAAGTTGTAATATCGTACCATTTGATACCGTTTAAATAGTTATCGGTATTTTTATTCGGAGAATAGTAATTCGCTCCTGTAGGGAAAACTGCCGTATAGTCAGGCTTTGAGCCCGCCTTAAGGGGATCCAATGTCACAGAAACAGAACCGATTCTTTGGTTTGTATTAGCAACCAGTTTATCGAAAGTATATTCAAAATATAGCTTGCCGTCAGAAGAGATTTCGGGCATGCCTTCATCAACGGCATATCCGTTTACCTTAACCGTTGGCAGTTGATTTTTACTGAAATGATAACCATCCTTAGCCGTCAAATAGACTTGAAGCTGATATTGGCGGTTAGCCCGGAATACGGAACTGTCCGGATCCAGCCAACCCGAACTTTGATTATACCAAGCAATGTCATTGCGCGAATAGTCATTGTTATTGGGATAGCAATAGTAATTAGCGCCATCCGATAATTTTGCCTCGTAAGATGGAGTTTTACCGACTTCAGGTGCATCAATTCTGAAATCTACGGATGTAATAATATCCGACGCAGTACCTGAAAGCTTCGGAAACGTATATTGAACTTCGAGACGTTCTACATCATTCATTTCAAAGTAATTTATAAAAACTACCTTGGACTCATCAGCAGCTTTACCGTTAACTGTAGCTGTTGAATTGTCAGTAAAGTAATACCCGTTTTTAGGCGCCAGACTAACATATACCCTATATTGATGTCCGGACTGAAATTTGCCGTTGTCAGGATCCACAGCAGTGCCAAGATTAACATCATACCAGTAAACATCATTACGGATATTTCCATTGTCTCTGTCTAGAGAATAGTACTGTGCACCTGACGGGAATGCCGGTTCGTAATCAGGCTTTTCACCGGCTACAGGCACTTTAATAGTGACTGTCGCATAGGAGATCCAAGTTCCTTCGCCATTCTTACGGGGTGACTTTACGGTTTCATCAGGATTTTTACCTTTTACAGTGTCAGGAGCAGAAGGCTCTTCTTCAGACGGCTCGGTTGTCTGTGAAGGTTCAGTCACGGAAACCTTATCGTCATCACTTGTCTTGTCATCTTCACCATCGTTTGAAGGTGCAGGTTCTTCTTTGGAAGCATCGGGTTCAGACGCTTTTGATGTTGTTTCTTCAGTCGCTTTAGTTGTCTGAGCGGGTTCTTTTTCGGAAGGTTCGGAAATCTTAGCGGAATCGCTGTCTTTGTCATTATCCTCCGAAGGTTTTACGGCCTTTGCAGGCTTAGACTCGGAGGTCTTATCTTCTTTACTGCCCTTGTCTTCTTTTACGTCATCGTTTTTAGCTTCTGTTTCTGCTACAGTCTCTTCTTCTGCTGCAAAAACGGCTTGTCTTACCGGTAATGTTCCGGCCATCATTACGATTACGAGGATAATGCTTACAAACTTTGCGAACCTGCTCTTCATCTTGTACCTCTTTAAATAGTGATCCGGACAGACTTACAGCACAATAAAAGCAGGATCTTTATCAGACCTGCCTGTCAGTACTTTCAGTATTGTCAAAGAATTGCTTTACGGACCCACCAACATAAAGCGACTTTATTTTATATATAAATATAGTGTAATTCAATCACAAGTTTGTTTATTTTGTCAAAAATCACTTCAAATCTCAAATGCTCACAGAAACGGTAACCCTATACCGATTCATTCTCGATTACCGTATCTTGAATTTACCCCCTATAAACATATCGGTCCTTATTCTCTCGTAAAGCGCAGGATATGTGCATGTACGGTTTTCAGAAGGTTCTTCCGGATTCTCATCATCAAGACGGTTTCCGGCATAGAAAACAAACGGCTTTTTCGCGTCTTTCAGCTTAATGGAAATCTGTCTTCTGACGGCACTGAATTGATTCAGATAAGGAGGCGTCATGCTGATTGTTTCAATCTCATTATAGGGGAACTCTTTTCCATTGATCGTCAGTGCTTTCGAATCGAATTTCAGAGTCTTAATTGTCTCCTTGGTCTCAATCTGATGAACACGCCAAAGGAAACAAAGGACAACCACGCCTAATACCCAGAAAGCCATGCCTCCTGCTATGGCTCCCATATACTTGACCGGATTATTGAGGATCCTGAAAAATATAAGATAATAGGCCACCGGTGCTAATACGACAAAGAGAATTAACAGCCACAGCATCTTTTTGGCATTTCCGTCCTCTTCATCCGACAGTTTTCCTTCGTATTCGTCGCCTTCGAAAGCTTCGTATTCGATATCGCCAAGCTTTTCGTGCTTGCGTATCAGGATGGTATCAGAAATGTCCATGAAGAGATCGTTGTTGACCGGCAGATTATAGAAGATATTGGACTCGGGATCTTCTTCATCCGCAAACTCGAGTTCTCTTCTTATGTTTGATCGGTTTCCGCCAAAATGAGGGCCGAAATAATCCTCAACAGGATATACATCGTGCGAGGTGCCTACCGTTATGTCGACTTCGTCTTTGGTTATCTTTACGCAGGAATTCTTAATTGTGAGCATCTTATAGGCACCAAAGATCAATGAGATCAGTGCCGCCACGCCTGCGACAGGCAATGCGTTCTTTATTGCCACATCAAATGTAAATTTGCCGGTTACGATCACCTTGACAGTGAAATAAACTATGGCAATTACAGAGAATCCCAGCAAGCACAAAGACTTGATTATGAATGTCTTGATCTTGTAGTTCTTATTTGTGAAAACCTGTTCAGTGTCTGTTCTTCCCATAAATATCCCCTGCCTGCGCGAAAAACTGATTACTGACAGTATAACTTATCTTTACGTATTAGCGGAATGAGCGTTTGCAAAAGAAAAACCCTTGATAAATCAAGGCTTTTCAAGGCAAAACAAAAGGGTCTGCCAAACTAGGCAAACCCTTCTTGGTGGGAAGAGGTGGTTCCCAACACCAAAACCCAGAACTCAATAAATTCAGGGGTTTTCGGGTTTTCAAGCCATCAAAACAAGCTCAACTTACCACGAATTTACCACAAATTTACAACATTTTTCAAAAGAGAATGAGAG
>JAEEGL015330979.1_pt1 | contig 28031 bp, 17 predicted proteins | sample 9134231 | NCBI WGS metagenome assembly JAEEGL01 (sample SAMN16246548, study PRJNA631951) | gut metagenome | biome: gut microbiome; feature: rumen; material: fiber-attached | host: Bos | place: Iran: Karaj | collected 2018-10
TAGCTCTCGTCGCCCATCATCATGGCAGCCCACTGGCGGTCGCTCATGGCGCCGGTGCCGCTGTCGGTCAGCAGGTCGATGTAGACGTAGTCGCTCTTCAGCATGAATACGTTCTGATGAGCCTCGTTGAGCCATTTCTCGCGCTGCTCACGGGTGCTCTTCTTGATGGGTTCAACCATCTTGATTTTCCAGGCTTCTGCAAATGGAAGTTCCATAATTGTAATGTTTAATTGTTTATTGTTGAATTGATTAATTGTTGAATAAAAAAGACACGAAACAGCCCTGTGGGAGACGGCAGAAGTAGAGAATTATTTGTAACTAACTCCCTCCAACACCTACAGCTCCCGCCAACTGTCAAATAAAGTAAACGTCTCTCTTCTTGATATTTAAGAAGAGTTTATGGATTGTCATATTGGGATTGAACGCGGTCATATCACGGCTGCAAAAATACTAAAAAAAACTAAACGGCTGTATTTTTTTTAAATATTCGTATTTTTGCACCATCAACTGCAATCTGCCTGATATGGACAAAGAGCTAACTATCAAGTATAAAGAATATGCTTCGGTTGACGAGTTGCCAGCCGTGGAGCGGGATTTGCTGCAGAGTGCCGTGAAGGCTGCCGACGGAGCCTATGCTCCTTATTCCCACTTCCATGTGGGAGCCGCCCTGCTGCTGAAAGACGGCACTGTGGTTTCCGGCGCCAACCAAGAGAACGGTGCCTACCCGTCGGGACTATGTGCCGAACGCACGGCCCTCTTCGCCGCCTCGGCCCAACGGCCCGACTGCCGCGACTATACAGCCCTCGCCATCGTGGGGCGCAACAGCGAGGGGGGCCTCTGCGAGGCGTCGCCTTGCGGCGCCTGCCGCCAAGTGATGGCGGAATACGAGCAACTGCAGGGACATGGGATGAAGGTGGTCTGCTACATCGCCGGCGGAGGGGCCAGAGTGGTGGAGAGCGTGGCCGACCTGTTGCCCTTCGCCTTCGAATTTTAAGAAAAAGGGTTCCGGAAAAGGAGTTGCCGACAGCCGTGACAGCCGTCGGCAGCGGTAAAAATCAACAGCCGCTACATGTTGAATATGTGTGTATTACAAACACATGGACAACACTGCGGTTAAAAAAATTTTTCCACTCGCTTTTTTCTTCGTATTTTTGCACGCTTTTAAATATAGAAAATAATAAACAAAATAATAACAAAAACAAACTAACAGAACAATGGGAATTATCGGAAGTTTAAGAAAACATTCGGGATGGGCCGTCGGATTTGTGGCCGTTGCCATTATCGCCTTCATCATTGGCGACATGACCAAGAACCAGCGCGGAGAGCCCGCCGTAATGAAGGTGAACAATGCCAGCCTCTCGCACCAGCACCTGGAAGAGCTTGAGAACGAAGAGGAAGCCAACTACGCCATGAACTATAACAAACGCATGTCGGACAGAGAGCGCCGTCAGGCCTATGTCAACGTGTGCCAGCGTTTCAGCGAAGAGACCCTGCTCGGCGAGCAGATGGATAAGATGGGTCTGCAGGTGACCCCTGCCGAGTTGAGCGACATGTATACCGGCACCTTCATCCACCCCTACCTGCGTCAGAACTTCACCAATCCCCAGACCGGCCAGTATGACTATGCCGGTGTGAGCCGCACCATCGACGAGTTTGAGTCGATAGAGGACACCGCTTTCCGTCTGCGCTGGGTCGAGATGGAGAAACTGGTGAGACGCGACCGTGAGACACAGAAGTACAGCAACATGATAATGGGTGGCTTCTATATGCCCACCGCCATCGCCGCCAAAGTGGCCGACCTGAGCAAGGAGACCGCCACCGCCCGTGTGGTGATGCTGCCCTACCAGAACGTGAGCGACGAGGATGCAGTGCCCACCGATGCCGACTACAAAGCCTACTACGAGAAGCACAAAGCCGAGTTCAAGAACAGCGCCATCTTCGGTATCGGCGAAGAGGTGCGTGAGATAGAGTATGTGGCTTTCCCCACCAACCCCACCCCCGAAGACCTGGCTGACATTGAGAACGAGGTAAAAAGCACCTGGGAGGAGATGCAGACCATTGCCGAGGACGAGCTGACCTACTACGTCTCGTCGGTGTCGGACAAGCCCTATGACTCCACCTACAAGAAAGCCGACGAGTATGCCGCCCCCATCAACGAGATGCTGGCCAACGCCAAAGAAGGCGACATGATCAGCCCGCTCATGGCCGGCAACCAGTGGCTTATGGGCAAGGTGCTCAGCATCGCCATGCGTCCCGACAGCCTGCACGCCCGTTCGTTCTACATCCTCAACAACCTCACCCAGCAGCCTGGTATCTTCCGCACTGACGACGAGGCCAAGCACCTCGCCGACAGCGTGGCCAACCTGGTCAACACCAAGAAGATGACCTTCGACGAAGCCCTCCGCACCTATACCGATGGCCAGAAGGAGAACTTCGACCAGTACGACATGGGCTGGGCCCTCGACGGACAATATGGCATTTTCAACGAAGGTCTCGTGAACAACGCCGTAGGCAGCTGCTTCGTGGTGAAAGAGCCCGGTGGATACGGCTATTACCTCTGCGAGGTGAACGAGAAGACCGTCCCCAACAAGAAATACCGTGTGGCTATCATCAATCGCCAGATTATGGCTTCGAGCAACACCTACCGCAACATCAACAAGATTGCCGACCAGTTTGCCGCCCAGAACCGCACCGCCGAAGAGTTGGAGGCTGCCGCCCGCGAACAGAACGTGGAGTACCGCAGCGTGCCCGTCATCTCGGTGTCGGACAGCGTGCCCGGCCTGAGCAACACCCGCGAGTTTATCCGTTGGGCTTTCGACAGCAAGACCAAAGCCGGCATGGTGTCGGACAAGGTATATGAATGCAACGGCACCTTCGTGGTCGTCGCCGTCAAAGAGGTCTACAAGAAAGAAGGTATGACCCTCGAGCAGGTGCGTGGTATGCAGGAACTCAGCCCCAGCTTCGACCAGCGCGTGCTGCTGGAGAAAAAGGGCGATGTGCTGATGGCCCGTGCCAAAGAGGTTGGCAGCGCCAAGACCATCGACGACATCTCCACCAAGTTCAGCGCCCCGGTTGACACCCTGAGAGATGTAGCCTTCAACAGCTACTTCCTCGGCCGCTTCGGCATGGAGCCCAAACTGCAGTCGGCCATCGTGCGCAGCGGCAACGGCCTCATCGGCCCCGTCCGCGGTGCCACCGGCGTCTATCTGGTGCAGGTGGACGGCAAGACTCCGCGTGAGACCGCCGTCGACCCCAACCTCACCAAAGCACAGCTGGAGCAGGGCTACCGCAACAAGATGCGCGCCATCATGCAGGTGCTTTCCGAGAGAGCCAAAGTAGTGGACAACCGCGTAATATTCTTCTAAACAAGAGAACTGACGAATAGTGGGTAGTGAGTAGAGACTGTGTGCAGTTCTATTCACTACCCACTTTTTCACAACCTACCGCCCAAATAGATGACGATAAAAGAATGGTGGCTCAGCCTCAAGAGCAAGCCTATCGGTGACATCATCAAACACAAGCACCGCTTTGTGGTGATGGATACCGACACCTTCAAGGAGAAACTCTCCTTCCAGTTGTCGGGCATCAACCTTTTTGTCACCATAGGCATCACCATTATAGTCCTCATCATACTCACCACGGTGCTTATTGCCTTCACCCCACTGCGCGAGTTCATACCAGGCTACACCGACACCAAGATGATTGAGCAGACCTATGCCAACGCAAAGAAGATAGACTCTCTCGAGGTGCAAATGGAGAACCAGGAATGGATGATAAGCACCATGCAGTCGCTGTTGCGCGGGGATGAACTGGGCAGTGAGGTGGAGGAGGTACACAAGGATAGCAGCGCCACCCTGCAGCAGTTGGCCGCCATCTATCGTCGCTCGAAAGAGGACAGCCTGTTACGGCTGGATGTGGAGAAAGAGGACAACCGCTACGAGGTGAAACAGGAACAGCAGATTGCCATGGCCAACGACATGACGCCGGCCGTGACACACCTCTTCTTCGCCCCTTTGAAAGGGCAAATCATTGAACCGTTCGGAAGCAACAATAGCGGGGTGGATATTGCCGGCAATGTGGGACAACCTGTCAACGCAGCATATAGCGGTACCGTCATTTTCGCAGGATTCACAGCCGGAGAAGGCCACCTCATTGCCCTCCAGCACCCCGGCAACGTGGTGACGGTGTATCAAAACAACAGCTCGTTATTGAAACGCCGTGGCGACGCGGTAAGAGCCGGCGAGCCAATAGCCTATGTCGGCCCATCAGACCAAAGCCACACCATGCCCTACCTACACTTCGAAATATGGATTAACGGCACCGCCGTAAACCCCGAGGAATACATATCATTCTAAAGACTACTGTGAAACGTATTGCAATACTGGGATCGACCGGATCGATAGGCACACAAGCGCTTAACGTGATAAGACGTCACCGCGACCTCTTCTCGGCCGAGGTGCTTTGTGCCGGGAGTAATGCCAAACTACTGATTGAACAAGCAATAGAATTCCAACCCAATGCCGTAGTGATTGCCGACGAGACTAAATACGACATTGTACAAGAAGCGCTCTGCAATACCGACATAAAGGTGTTTGCCGGAGAAGAGTCGATGATGGACTTGATGGAGATGGACAGCATCGACATGGTATTGGCGGCCATAGTAGGCTTTGCGGGTCTGCGTCCCACCCTGAGGGCCATAGAACACGGCAAAACGGTGGCGTTGGCAAACAAAGAGACCATGGTGGTAGCCGGCAGCATCGTGACAGCCGCAGCACAGCGACACCGAGCCTTGATTCTGCCCGTTGACAGCGAACATTCGGCCATATTCCAATGCCTCATGGGTGAACGCAGTGAACCAGACAAGATATTGCTCACCGCCAGCGGCGGCCCTTTCAGAGGCAAGAAACGCAACGAATTGCAACACGTCACCCTTGAACAGGCTCTGAAACATCCGAACTGGAGCATGGGGCGCAAGGTGACAATAGACAGCGCCACACTGATGAACAAGGGGTTGGAGGTGATAGAAGCCAAATGGCTCTTTGGTGTGGAAGCCACAGATATAGAGGTGGTAGTACACCCACAGTCGGTAGTGCATTCGATGGTACAATTCGCCGATGGAAGCATAAAAGCCCAGCTGGGCATCCCCACCATGGAGACCCCCATACAATATGCCTTCTCATTCCCCGACCGCATAGAGAGCCATCTGCCACGTCTCGACTTTGCAGACTATCCCACCCTGACATTTGAGAAACCAGACAGAGAGACATTCAGATGTCTCGACCTTGCCTATCAAGCCATAGCACGAGGAGGCAATACGCCATGTGTGCTCAACGCAGCCGGCGAGGTGGCTGTGCAACGCTTCATCGAAGGCAAAATAGGCTTCCTCGATATTGCCGACCATGTGGAGCATGCCCTCGCCACAACTGCATTCATAGCAGAACCGACCCTTAACGACCTATTCGAAACAGATAAAACAGTTAGAAACCAATGAAGTGGTTAGCACTTATCATCAGCCTCACCATACTCGTGGCCACCCACGAGCTGGGGCATCTTGCCTTTGCAAAGCTTTTTCGCACGCGCGTGCGCAGGTACTATATATTTTTCAATTGGAAATTCTCTATCCTCAAGGCCAAAAAGTTTGGGGGGAAGTGGCATTTCTTGTTTTTCAACGGCACAACTCCTGACTCGTGGGATGAGAAGAACCTGGCCCCGGAAGACCAGAACAACACCTTATGGGGTCTCGGATGGATTCCACTCGGTGGCTACTGCGACATAGCGGGCATGATTGACGAGACCAAGGACGAGAAAGACCTGGCCGCAGAACCGCAGCCGTGGGAATATCGCACCAAACCAGCATGGCAACGCCTATGCATCATCAGCGGCGGCGTGTTGGTAAACTTTATATCGGCACTACTTATCTATGGTATGATATTTGCACACTGGGGTTCCACGGAACTGCCAATGCGCAATGCAACCTACGGATATGCCTACCACGAGGTGCTGCAGGAAGAAGGATTCCAAGACGGCGACATCATCTATGCCATAGACGGCAAAGACTACGACAACAGTTCCGATGCCATGATGGCCTTGTTGCTCAACAAGCCACAGACTGTCACCGTGATGCGAGGCGACTCATTGGTAAACCTCGAGATGAGCGGACAACTGGCCGACAAGGTTACCAAAAGCCAGGCCAAGAACCTCATGATGGAGCAGATGCCTTTTGTCATCAACGACTTCGTAGATGGTTCCGCCGCCAAGAAAGCCGGGTTGCAGAAAGGAGACAGCATAGTTTGCATAGCTGACGAGAACACCCCCTATTATCATCAAGTCACCACAGCCCTTGCAAACAACAAGGACGACAGCGTGACCGTCACCTTCTATCGCAATGGAGAAGAGATGCAGGCGCGGATGCTTGTACCGGCAAGCGGAAAGATGGGTGTTTATCCCTATGGCCCAGATTATTATTTTGAACTGAGGCATATAGACTATACATTCTGGCAAGCCATTCCCGCCGGTATAAGCCACGGATGGAGCACCTTGGTGGGCTATGTCAGTTCGTTGAAGCTGCTCTTCTCTGACGGCGGCCTGCAGAGTCTGGGAGGATTCGGCTCCATGGCCAGCATATTCCCCAACCACTGGGATTGGCATTCCTTCTGGAACATCACCGCCCTGTTGGCACTTATACTGGCATTCATGAACATAATACCCATTCCCGGCCTCGACGGCGGACACATCATTTTCACCCTTTGGGAGATGGTGAGCGGCCGCAAACCGAGTGACAAATTTCTGTCTAATGCACAGAATGTCGGCATGTTCCTACTGCTTGCACTCATGATATTAGCCAACGGCAACGACCTATGGCGATGGATTAGCGGACTCCTATAAAAGCCTTAGTGGCAATGAAAAAACTCGACAGGCTCATACTTCGCTCCTTTATCGGGCCACTACTGCTAACCTTTTCGGTAGCAGTATTCGTACTTCTCATGCAGTTTGTTTGGAAGTATATCGACGATATGGTGGGCAAGGGGCTTGAGTTTGGCGTTATTGCCGAGTTGCTTCTTTATGCTTCCGCCACCTTTGTCCCTATGGCATTGCCTATAGCAGTGCTTTTTGCGTCAATCATGACCATGGGCAACTTTGGAGAAAAATATGAACTTGTTGCCATGAAAGCCGGCGGAGTATCCATCAGCCGTGTCATGATGCCGATGACACTGGTTGTCCTCCTGCTCACCGGTATGGCTTTTTATTTCTCTAACAACGTGATGCCTACTGCCATGCTTAAATACAGGATGACCCTATATGACATCACCAGAAAGAAGCCAGCCGTAAACATCCGCCCAGGTGAATACTACAAAGAAATAGAAGGTTACGTGATACGTATCGGCAGCAAAGCCGAAGATGGGAACACCCTGCAGGATATAATTATATATGACCATACCCAAGGCATGTCGGACATACATGTGACAGTGGCCAAAAGTGGTGTCATGCAATCGTCACCTGACAACCGGTATCTGAGATTCACCCTTTATAACGGATACTCATATTCGGAACTTACCACTGGACAGAACTACATGCGTCGTCCTCTTACCAGCATCCGTTTTGACGAACAAACCATCACATTTGACATATCATCGTTTGCCTTCAACCGCAGTGGAGAGGACATCTTCAAGGGCAGTTACCAGATGATGAACATCGCGCAATTGGACACCACCGTGCAACGTCTGGAGGGTAATCTTACAGAGAGATATTCCCAGGCGCACACAGACTTCTTGTCAAATCTGCATGGCTGGGAGGGGTACGACACAACCTCTGTGAAAGCGGCATCGGGCAAATACAATCCAAAGTCGCTCATAGCCACCCTCACACCGCACCAACAGAAGAAAGCCCGCTCTTATGCCCGCACAGCCGCCTCCACAGCCGGGAAAGATGCAAAAATGTATGTCGAAATGCTACGTTCAGACAACGAATACATAAACCGCCATTGGGTAGTCTGGCAACGTAAATACACCCTCTCGCTTGCCTGCCTGCTACTATTCCTTATTGGAGCTCCGTTTGGAAGTATTGTACGTAAGGGCGGTTTCGGGCTTCCTCTCGTTGCCTCTGTTATCTTCTTCGTTCTCTATTATGTTGTTGACATGATTGATGAGAAGGCTGTGCGTGAGGGTGTTGTCGGGCCGGAAGGAATGTGGATAAGTTCGTTGGTAATGCTACCTATCGGCCTGATACTTACCCTTCAAGCCACCACCGACTCATCGCTCTTCGACGCAGCCACTTGGCGCAAACTCTTTGCTCGCCTCATACCTTCGAAACATGAATAGGACAAGGTTCATAGTACTCCTTGCACTATCTCTACTGGCATCAGTGGCAACCGCCCAGTCGGGGTGTGACGTATTAAGCCTGCCTTTTTCTGAATCGTTTGAGACTTACGGAGCGTCCAGCAGCAGTCTGCCCAACTGCTGGTACATGACACGCAATTACGACCTCGGGCAGACACCACATATCGACAGCACCGAGAGCCATACTGGAGATGCATCGCTTTTTTTCTATAGTGGCACTATCAGCGAGAGCCACTACAGCATGGTAATCACCCCTCCTATTGAAGCCTCAACTCTGGAAGGCACCTACTTACGTCTTTGGATGAAAGCCTCATCGACTGCCGTGAAACTCGAAGTGGGTGTCTGCGAAGACACCAGCCGCTACTATCGTGCCTTTGTTCCACTCGACACCATCAATGTAGCACAAGGTGGTCATTGGCAAGAATTTGTAATAAACCTAAGCACCTATACCGGCACCGGGCGACGTATTGGCCTACGTCTGCAACGCTCGCTGCAGACCGCAGCCTCTGAGTGCTTCATTGACGACCTGAGCATCAGCAACTGCGGCACCACAATGCCCTGGGTCAACCATGTAACCAGTACCTCACTCACAGTCAACTACAATGCCTATGGCACTGGCAATGTCACCGTCAGTTGTGGCAATCAAGTTGTCACGGATGCATCTTCGCCAACCACCTTCAACGGCCTGTCGCCAGAGACGGAATACTCTATCACGGTCTCCTGTGACGATAGTATGGAGCAAAGCGTCACTGCCACAACATTGGAAGGTGCGGGCCTGATTCCGGCTTATTTCGAGCCTTTCGACAGTATGCCTGCCAACTGGCGCTACCCGTTTACCTGCACCCCCAGTGTCAGCAACGGTATACTTACCATGATACCATCGGTGGGAGACAGTTGTCTGGCAGTACTTCCCTTACATGACGCCGGGGCAACCAACGAGTTTGACATTGCATTGCGGCTCAAAGGCGAAGGCATAGCCAGACTTATTATCGGGGTGATGGACTATGCCAATGAGCCCGAGAGTTTTGTCGCCATAGACACAATGCAAATCACCTCGCAGTGGCAAACCCACCTCTGTTCCTTGGACTCATATACTGGAAACGGACGATATATAGCACTGTTGGCCGTTGGCAGCGGAATAGTAAATATAGACTATCTGCGCATTGCCCACTGCCTGTTTGACGGTGTGCGCTTATACAACATTACCAATCAATCCGTCACACTGACCTGGGACACTCTGACCACCGAAGCTTCGGCACGCATCATCCTCTTCCCAACAAACGACACTACTTCCATAACACAAATCATTCCCAATAGCAACCCCATTACCATAGATGGGCTTGAACCTGCCACCGAATATAGTATCTATGTAGCCTCTGCATGTCTCGACTCATTGTGCGACTACGACAAACACCTATTCACAACTTTCGCCCACGAAGTAACCGTGCCTTACTGCACCGGCTTTGAAGAAGAAGGGCAATTCCCTCTCGGGTGGGTATCGGTCGACAACACGGCCGACATCACCTCAAACTCATATCATGACCAATACGGCCTGACGCTAAACGGCATCGGCATCGTCACGCTGCCTCTTATATCAGTCTCCGGTTCAGACACTTTGATGCTCGACTTCTATGCAAGTGGAAATAGTAGCATTATCGTTGGTATCCAAGACAATCCCTATAGCGAATTCCAGCCCATCGACACCATAGTCATAGGCTTGCAGTGGCAACACGTGTCTATTCCTGTAACAAACTGTGCCTTTCACTGCATGGCTCTACGTAGCACCAACACCGTTTCTATCGATGATCTGGCTTTGCGGCGCAACTCTGTAACAAATGCGTGGGTAAGTGATATAGACACTGCCTCAGCCACTTTCGCTTGGCAGACAGCTTACGACGACAGTGTTATGATAGAATATTCTGATGTCGACGAAGAAGGTGGTGACTTTGCTGCAGGTATGGGCATCCGCCTCGACACAATCTGTAGCACTCTCACTCTCGACAACTTGGTTCCGGGCAGTGCATATTCCGTACATATCGCCCCACTTGAGGGCGACATCACCTGCAACTATACCACCCTTCACTTCCGCACCATGGCATCCTCTGTGCCCCTACCCTACTGCACCAACTTTGACAACCTCAGCAGTGGTGGATTTCCATTTGAATGGCGCCGTCTATCCCTTATGGGAGAATATCCCATCGCCTCCACCGAGCGCAACCACAGCAAACGCTTCTCACTACGATTCTCCGCCACTGCCGCCAAGCCCACTGCCGCCATATTGCCCAACATCACCACCTGTTCCGAACATGCCATACTCTCGTTCTGGACAAATGCCACACGCAACCTCTCGGGAGCCATGCTGCTTATCGGAACCATGGACAATATTTCCGACCTGAGCACTTTTACCGCCATCGACACCATCACGTTCAGCACCACCGACAAATGGCAACCACAGATGGTCGACCTCGACACTCTGCGCCAGCATATAGCCTTGATGCTCATCGGAGGAAGCTCTTCAGAAACACGACTATTCATCGACGATCTCTGTATCCAGCCTTGCGTGGCATACAATGTGAGAGTAAGCAACATCGACAGCACCCAGTTCACCGTCAACTGGGATGGCATCGGCACATCTGGCATAATATGCCAAGCCAAACGAGGTTCACAGATCAGGCTCACCGACACATTGTATACCTCCCCCGCTGTTGTCACCGGACTCACAGCTGGTCAAGCCTATACCATTACCCTCCGTGCCTTGTGCGAATGCGGTCACGCCGGGGGTACTCTCCTGCGAAACGGCGGACCTACAGGCAATGCCTCTACGGACAGCATCCGTTCAATCAGCATCAACACCGTGGCTCGTCCGGTACTATTACCTTATTGCACAGGATTCGAGATCGTATCCAGCGGACAGTTCCCGTCACTTTGGCATCGTATTGGTCCCTCCAGCGTCACCGACCAATACTACCACAACGGCGGTCGCAGCCTTATGGTGGCTGGTGGCACCACACTGTTACTACCCTCCATGGATAACCTGTCAGACCTCACAACCGTACTCTATGCCTATGCCACCGACGAGTCTGCACTGGACGAATCTGCCATCGTATTGGGTACCATGCAGCATGTTGACTCCCTCTCCTCGTTTATACCTACCGACACACTGCATCTTAGCCATATGGGCCGTTGGGAAAGACTGGTCGGCGACCTTGCTGCCGATAACGGAAACGGTCGTTACATAGCGCTGAAATACAACGCACCGGCATCGTCCACTTTATTTATCGACGACATCAACATAAGCCAATGCGCCATCGTCAATGCCTCTATCTCAGCCGACGGTGTACTCACATGGAACGGTCTACACAATCCAGAAGGTATTGCCATCGAATTCGGAATGACCGGCTTCGACCCCGAAACAGGAACACCTGATACCGCATACACCTCGCCGCATACCATCAGCGGATTTCCCGCAGGTACAACCGTTGAAGTGCACATGCAAACCCTCTGTACAGACCACACCGCCTGCGACGACTTCAAAGTCATAGTCGGGGGCGGCACCACCATACCCTACTGCGAATACTTTGATGCCACGGCAGGCAACGCCATGCCCATCGACTGGATAGTCAGCCGCACATACAATGCCACGCCTGTCTTAACCACATTGGAAGAAAACAAAGTCCTCAATCTTAAAGCCTATTCTACCAACCGCAGCATAGTAGCGCTTCCCAAGCCTACCAATGCCGACATCCGCACGCTGCAACTCAATTTCAGCATGCTTTCCACAAACAGCAACCGCACTCGACTGCTTGTCGGCGAAATAGAAAACCCCTCCGACCCCAACACTTTCATTGCCACCGACACCATAGGGAATACTGCCGACGATATTTGGCAGCGATTCCGCATACCTTTGAATCAATTCTCCCATACAGACTGGCATCCTGCCGTAGGCTGCCTCTCGCTCAATCAGGATGCCGAACTATGGCTCGACAGCATATCTGTCACTCGAGCCGTAACACCACAGGTGTCGGTCATCGGTGCCCGCAGTATATTGCTGCAGTCCGACAGTCTGCCCTACATCATAGAATATGGCGAAGAAGGGTTCGAACAAGGCAGTGGCGAGATCTTGATCATAGACACCACCGTATTCACCATCAACAATTTATTGCCAGAACATACCTACCAAATCTATACACTTGAGGAGGCTGGCGAAGCCACCTGTATGGCTCCTGTCAATATCTCCATGCCCGATGAAACCGCACTACCCTACTGTCAAAGCGACCTGCAGTTCAGCCGCCTGCAACTCCCCGAACTTTCTATAGACAGTATCAACCAGTTGCACATCTATCTCACCCTTCGTGGCGGCACCCCCGTCGAAGTAGGTGTCATGGACGCCAGTGGCGACTGGGACCACCTGTTTGCCGTTGACACCATTATAGTTCCCACAGGCACATGGCAGGACGTACATCTGTCACTGCAACAATATCATGGCCACGGCCGTTTTGTGGCGCTACGCACCACCACCGGCGGTATTGCCACAGCCAGCACAATGACACTGACGGAATGCGAACTACCAACCGTGGTCATGAACCCCGACAACACAGTCTCTCTTACAGGCAGTGGCAGCGTCGAGTATGGCCCCACCGGTTTCACCCCCGGCAACGGCACCATCGTCGACATCACCTCTCAACCGACCATAGTTGACAACCTCGACGACAATACCACCTATGACTTCTACCCCATCTGCAACGACAAGGCCCCTTGCTATTCACCCGTAGTCATCACTACCACCCTCTCAGCGTCACTCCCCTATTGTACCACCCTCGGCGGACACTTGCCGGAAGGATGGGCGACCTCGACCAACGCCGCCAACACCACACCGGTACAAATACTCGACAGTTGCCTTTCGGTCAGCGTAAACGAGGGTCAGACAGTAACCCTTGTCACCCCCCATATTGCCACCTCCTCGGTAGCGATCGACATTGAAATGCTCTCCACCTCCAACGATGTAGTGCTTGTGATTGGGGGCGACTCCGTAAGGAATAATAGTGCCGGCAGTTGGCAGCAACACCGTCTTGCCACAACCCACAACGGACGCATATCAATGACTGTCTGCGGCAATGGCACCCTCGCATTGCGCAACCTTCTGGTAGACATCTGCTCCACACCACAAGAGTTCACCATCTCCCAACCTGGCGACGGTCTTGTGACCCTCGAATGGGACACCACCGACACCGACCCCGAAACCATACTCCTTTACACTCTCGGCACTCAAAACGACGGCACAAACATACCCATCGGAACACCACCACTCACACTCTCCCTCCTGCCAGACACAACCTATAGCCTCTATCTGCGGTGCAGCGAAGCCTCCACCTGCCGCCAACCGATACACATCACCACCTTGGCGGCACCCGTCAGTGTACCTTACTGCTATATCAACCATGGCGAAGAGGGTTCCCTGTTGCCTGCAGGATGGCGTGTTGCCGATGGCAACTACCTCGTCTTACCACAATTCGCCGATGCCGACCTACACGAACTGAACATCGAATTCATTGCACGTATGACTGGTAGCACCGGTCTCAACCTTACCCTCGGCACCCTGCTCAACGCCAACGACACTGCCACCTTCGACTCTCTCACCACATTCACCTCTATCGGCGATGGCTACGTACACTGCTTCTATACATTCGACAACTACTTCGGCGGGGGGCACTTCATCGCGCTGCACACCAACGACGGCAGCCTGCTGGTGGTCGACAGCGTGTCGGTGAGCCGCTGTGCTGCCTACGACTTGTATATGTCCGAGACCGAAGCCGACCATGTCGTCTTCGACTGGGGGCAGCAGGGCAATCCCACCGTCAGTGTCGAGTATGGCGAACATGGTTTTGCTTCGGGCAGCGGCACCTCCATCAGTGCCACAACGCCTCCCCTACGCATCGACGGCCTCTCGGCCTTGGAGAACTATGCCTTCTATGTCACCTATAGCTGCGACGACAACCCATGCCGCCAACCTTGGATCGACACCTTCTTCATTTTCACACCGCAGGGTGGCTCCGGATGCATCGACTACACCGACCTCAGGGCCTCCTATGTCACTTGCCGCTACGGCAGCTACACCAATCCCAACGAGCGGACCGGTGCCATAGATCACGGCTACACCAGTCCGCAGAGCCGCCACACCGTCCACTTCGACACCGCCGAACGCGACCTGCGCACCAACTCGCTTCTGCGCACCATTCCCGAAGGGGCACAGGCGTCAGTCCGACTGGGCAACTGGACCACCGGCGGCAATGGAGCACCTGAAGCCGAAAGCATCACCTATGCACTCAACATCGACTCGTCGGAATTCGACCTGCTCATCCTGAAATATGCCGCCGTGCTGCAAGACCCCGAACACTCGGCCTCGTTGCAGCCACGCTTCCGCCTGCAGATACTCAACACCCAGGGCGAACTCATCGACTCCTGTGGCATGGCCGATTTCATAGCCAACCACAACCTGGGATGGCACGAGGCTCCCGGCGAGGTGCTTTGGAAAGACTGGACCACCGTCGGCATCGACCTCACGCACTACAGCGGGCAGACCATCCTCATACGCCTCACAACCAACGACTGCGGCGAGGGATCGCACTTCGGCTATGCCTACTTCACACTCGGATGTTCGCGCAAGAGTATGCGCACCGAGGGCTGCAGCAATGTGCCAAGCTACCGGTTCACCGTACCCGACGGTTTCAACTATCGTTGGTACACCAACTTCGACTCGCTCACTACCATCTCCGATTCGGCAAGCATCATTGTGCCTTCCGACAACTCGGTGACCTATTTTTGCAACCTCTCCTTCATCGACAACCCTTCGTGCTCATTCACCATGAGTGCCTTCTCTGGCGCCCGCTTTGCCTTGGCGCTGATGGATACCACACTGATTAACGGCGACTGCCGTTTCACACTGCAACTGGGCAACCAAAGCACCATCTCGTCCGACGGCAGTACCCCCGACGGCAGTGGCGACCCCGTGGACAGCATCACCTGGTTCCTGCCCGACACCATCATCCACGACAACCAGTACTCGATAGAAATCACCGACACGGGCTACTACCCCGTCACCCTCGTGGCCGGCATAGCCGACAACCGCTGCACCGACACCCTCTCCTATAACATCCACATAGTGTGGCCTCACAAGCGGCCTGTGATTGAAGGACGCCTACGCCGGTGCACCGCCGAGGTGCCCGACACCCTCTCGGTACTCTATACCACAGAATACCACTGGGCAGACAACAGCGTGGGCGACATAGTGATTGCTCCGCCCCACGACACCACCTTCATAGCCTATACCGCCGACAGCAACGGCTGCCTCGACACCCTAAGCCACACCCTCCGTGTCTACTCCTCGTACCACACTGCCGCCATCGACTCGATATGTGCCTCGGACACCACATACCTCTGGCGTGACAGTACCCTGATACTCAGCTATGGGCTACCCTCTGAGCCACCGGCTTTGCCATCGGCTCGATACACGCCGTTCCAGCCACTGCTCTTCACTGACACACTCACCACCATCGACCTCTGCGACAGCTCATTTGCACTTACCCTGCAACCCATGCCGCACTACTTTATCGAGCACCGCGACACAATCTGTCACGACAGCCCATTCGCCTTCTTCGACACCACGCTCCTCACCTCGGGCAGCTACCTCCACAGCGGGGCCACCGCCTATGGCTGCGACAGTCTCGTCACCCAGCATCTGCACGTCATACAGCGATCCTTCACCGATGACGTGCGCGAGGCATGCGATTCGATGCGATGGATCAACGGCAACCTCTACACCGACAATGTAGACGGTGAAGAATATCTCCTCCACACTCCTTATGGATGCGACAGCGTGGTGCGGCTATACCTTACGGTCAACCCGTCGGCCTACCACCTCGACACCGACACCGCCTGTGCCGGCACCAGCTACAGTTGGCGCAACCACGTGTTCACCAACTCCTATCCCGAAGAAACAACCACCACCTACGTGGCCGACACCCTCTACACAATCCACAACTGCGACAGCATATTGGCTCTGAGCCTCACCCGCCTGCCACTGCCACAAATCGGCATCCGAGCAGAACGTGATTGCCAGTTGGGAGGCTATACTCTGCACGCTGAGACCAACGTAGATCACCTCGTATGGACCTCGTGGCCGTTCGACTTGAACCTCACTGGTCATGAATACGACTCAGCCGTGCATGTCAACCCTATTCGTCGCAGCAACACCTACACCCTTTTCGCCGACTACTCCCCCACCCCGCTCTGCCCCACCTCCACCAAGATAACCCTTCTTCCATACACGCCGCCTGTGGCCAAACTGCGTGTATCGCCGGCCACCATCACCGACAACAAACCCGATTTCGAAGCCACGGACCTCAGTCCCAACTATGGCATGCGACTCTGGATGATTGACGGCGAACCACTTGACGACACCTCACGCCACATCGGCATGACCGCACCGGCGGGTATTGACAGTCTCGGGGTAATGCTCGTGATTGGCGACGGTTACTGCACCGACACGGCTTCACGCACCATCGTGGTGGAGAGGTCGGCTCTGGCCATACCCAACGCCTTTACACCCACACAGGAAAGCAACAACCACTTCTTTGTCAGCGGCTTGAATATACACAGCTTCGAGATACACATTTATGACCGTCGCGGAGTATTGGTCTACCACTCAACCAATATCAACGAGGGTTGGAACGGCTACGGTCGCAACGGAGTGCTCTGCCCGCCGGCCAACTATGCCTTCATAATCCACTATTCCACCATTTTCCGACCGACGGCCATCCAGAAAGAGGTCGGCACCGTGCTCCTCATCCGCTGAGCCACATCCCATCCAAACATCATTCAACAAGGCTGTTGCGCCGTATCAACGCCCGCATTTCCATACTACTTCTATACTATTTCCATAGTATTTCTTTACTACTTGACTATAGAACTACTATAGAACTACTATAGAACGGTCGGAGAAATGTCGGACCTGGGTCGGACTTATCACGGAGTCATCACGGAGTCAAGGTATACAGAATACTGACAAACAACATATTGGACAAATAAAAAAGCCGTAGCCTATTGATAGCTACGGCTTTACAGCCATATAACCGGGAGGAGCCGGTTATGCGTTTTTGTATTTCTCAATCTGGACTTTCATGGCATCAACGGCCTCGCTGACAGCCTGTTCAAAGCTGTCGGCCTGCTTGGATATGAATAGGGTCTGTCCCGGAAGAGCCAGTTGAAGTTCGGCAATCTTGTTATTGTCGCTTTCGGGTTTGTCGATCTTGAGGAACACCTCGCATTTGGTTGCACGGTCGGTCATTCGGTCGAGTTTGGCGACTTTCTCGTTGATGTACTTTTCAAGCTTTTCGTCAGCTTTAAACTTTGCGGTGTTGATGATGGTGTTCATGATTTCCTCCTTTTTTTATGTTGATATGTTGAGAGTTATAATATCATTTCATTTCTTTCGGCCACGCGGGTGGGCATTGCGGTAGACGTCTTTGAGGTGCTCGCGGGTGACGTGGGTGTATATTTCAGTGGTGGAGAGACTTTCGTGGCCGAGCAGCTCGCGTATGGCTTCGATATTGCCGCCTTCGCTGAGTATGTGGGTGGCGAAACTGTGCCTGAAGACATGCGGGCTTATGCGGTCGGCATTGCTCAGCAGGGGCATATATTTCTTCACGGTGCGATAGACGCAGTCGGCGGTGACAGGTTTGCCTTTGGAGGTGACGAAGAGGGTCTCTGTTTCACCTAATGTCTGCTTCTTTAACGCGATATATTCCGAAATATTGTGTGCCAGTTCATTTTCTATCGGAATAATGCGTTCTTTGTTACGTTTGCCGAGCACTTTGAGGGTGAGTGCCGAGAAGTCGACCGACGAGTCGTGCAGCCCCACCAGTTCGGAACGACGGATGCCGGTTTCGTAGAGCAATCGGAGCATAAGTGCGTCCCGGCGCCCATCAAAGTCGTCGGTGAAGAGGTCGCGGTCGTAGAGGTGTTCGAGCTCGCTCTCCTTGAAGAAGACTGGCAGACGCTTGGGTTGTTTCGGGGCCGAGACCTTGGCCATGATATCGGTGTCATAGTAGCCGTGGCGACGTAGGAAACGGAACCAGCTGCCCATCGTGGCAAGGCGGCGCTTGACAGTGCCGGGGCTCTCGCCACGGTCGAGATGAGCCATCTCCCAGGCACGCAAGTCGCGCGATGAGAGTTCTTCGAGGGTTGTAATCTCCAGAGGTTTGACAAAGTCGGCAAAATCGTGCAAATCACGCAAATAGTTATCCACCGTGCCGGCAGCCATACGACGCTCATTGGCGATATAGTCGCCAAAACGGGTTATGGCTTCGTCTATTGTCATAGGCTGAACGGGTTTTACTGCCGTGTGGGGTTGTCGGAGTCGTCAGAGTCGGGGGCCGAGCCGTGGTCTGTGGAGTCGACAGAGATAGTCAAAGACTTCATCATCAGGAAGTATGACAGCACATAGAGCAGTGCGAACATAACGTCGCCGAAGCCGACATAGCCACGCCCGAGAAAGAGCAGCGGCATCAACAGGAGCAGCAACCGTGCGAGAGTATAGGTGTGAAAACCCGACCAACGCAGGTTCCACATAAGCACAACACCACCAAGCTCAAGCAAATACAGGATGCCCGTGACAAGGTAGTAGAAACGAGGCAGGTCGAGCATGGTCTGCATCATAGTGAAGGCTTCTTCGGGCAACAGACCGGGATTATCGGCCAATATGCGCTGCATCTGAGGCAGAGTGGCCGCCATGGAGAGGCTCCACAAGGCCGCCATTCCGCTCCACAAGATGGACAAAACGAGCAGGAAACGGAACAAACCGCGGTATTTCATAGTACGGCCGCCATTTGTTGGTGCAGTTTCCCGGCCTCGCGTGCAGCCGCTTCGGCAAAGTCGTCACCGTTAGAAGCATATATAATGCCACGTGACGAGTTGACGAGCAGTCCACAATCGGCATTGAGGCCATAGCGGCAAACCTCCTCGAGACTGCCACCCTGGGCACCCACACCGGGTACAAGCAAGAAGCTGCCAGGTACGATACGGCGTACGTCGGTGAGCATCTCGGCCTTGGTGGCGCCCACAACATACATCATGTTGTCTTCGTTGCCCCACTGCTTTGAAGCCTCAAGCACACGCTGGTACAACGGTGTGCCGTTCTTGTCTTCGGTCAGTTGGAAGTCGAAAGCCCCTTTATTGGAGGTCAAGGCGAGCAGGATCATCCACTTGCCGTCGTAGACGGTGAAGGGCTGAACCGAGTCGGCACCCATATACGGGGCTACGGTGATAGCGTCGAAATTGAAGTCGCCCTTAGGGTCGAGGAATGCTTTGGCATAGCGCTCGCTGGTATTTCCGATGTCGCCTCGTTTGGCGTCGGCAATGGTGAAGACAGGCTTGCCAAGACCGTGGATATAGTCCATGGTGAGCTTCAACTGGCGCAGACCCTCGATACCCAGGGCCTCATAGAAAGCCAGGTTGGGCTTGTATGCCACACAATGGTCGATAGTGGCATCGATGATGGCACGATTGAACTGGAAGACACCGTCGGCGGCATCACGCAGGTGTGCCGGCATTTTGGCGGGGTCGGTATCGAGGCCGACACAAAGGAACGAGCGGCGCTCGCGGATAAGGGCTGTCAAATCTTTACGGGTCATATTTCTACATGGTAAGTTTATGGAACTTCTCGGTGAGTTGTTCAGAGGTGAGTCCGGCGAGGGACATATTGTCGAGCACACGGCCGTTGCCCATGATGATGGCTCGGCTGCACATGGCTGTCACCTCCTGCATGATATGGGTGGAGAGGAGCACCACCTTGTTGGTGCCGGCATCGCGTATGACGGCTCGGATAAACTCCAACTGGTTGGGGTCAAGGCCAGTGGTCGGCTCGTCAAGAATGAGCACCTCGGGATCGTGGATGAGAGCTTGGGCCAAGCCCACTCGCTGGCGGTAACCCTTGGAGAGTTGCCCGAGACGCTTGTTCGCTTCTGGCACGAGGCCTGTAAGTTCTATCATCTCGTCTGCCCGGTCTTTGACATTCTTGACCCCGCTGAGTCCAGCTGCAAAACGCAGGTACTCGCGTACATACATATCAAGATAGAGCGGGTTGTGCTCCGGCAGGTAGCCTATACAGCGACGCACAGCAAGCGTGTCGTCATAGATACTGTGGCCACAGATAGTGGCTTCACCGGTTGTCGGAGGGATGAAGCATGTTAGTATCTTCATAAGTGTTGACTTGCCGGCACCATTGGGACCCAGCAACCCTACAATCTCACCCTTGGCGACGGTGAATGAGACATCGTCGACGGCTTTCTGTGTGCCGTAGAGTTTGGTTATATTCTTGATTTCAATCATTTTGCTAATCTACTTTAAAGCGTACACCATTGCGGAACCCGACGACAAATGCATCCTTGAAAGGAGTGGTTTGCTTAAGGGAGGCGCAGCGCTTGCGAGCCGCCTCGAGCGAGGTGTATTCACCACAGGTATATATGTAATAGCGGCCCGACTTACTGTAGCGGAAGTCGGTGATGCCGTGGAGATCTTTATTGCCTTTTTTGAGTACCTGCACCGAAGAGAGGAACTGTACGCGGTAAACAACTGCTTGACGGGCTTTGGGGGTAGACTGCTGCTGCACCGTAGTGGCTGGAGGTGCCACTGGGGTTTGTGCCACGGGTTCAGGGGTAGAAGCAGCGGCAGAGCGGCGAGTGACCCATGCATCTTTAAAGGGGGTGGTGCTTTGCAACTCGGCACAATAGCGCGAAGCCTCCTGTATAGTTGCAAAGTGACCAACACTATAGCAATACAATGCACCTTTGGTATACTGCTCAAAATCTTTTATACCATGCAGTTGAGGTGATCCGACAGCAAGCGGTTTGGCGGAGGTCAAGAACTGGACGGCGAAATAGTCGCCAGTCTCTGTAGTCGCAGTATCCTGTGCAGATGGGGCATTGGCCACAATGCTGTCGGTATCAGCCACAGCAGTAGCGACGGGACTATCTACCAACCCTTTGTGTAATGTAGCCCATGCATCCTTGAAACGGCTGTTATTCTTCACTTCGGTGCAGAAATCCGCAGCTTCCTTATATGAGGCGAAACGTCCCAGAATATAGCTGTAGGTGCCGCCGGATTTATAGTACTCATAGCCGCTGATGCCAGCCAACTCGGGCGAGTTGGGACCAAGCAATGTAGGAGATGTATAGAACTGGACGGTATAGAAATTATTCGGATGGGAGGCAGTAGGCGTTGGGGCGGAAAGAACCTTTGGAGCTGAGGCCACGGGTTCCTGCCTCGGCGCTGTAGCCTCAACAGGAGGAAGTGTCTCAGTAGGAGTGGGTTTCTCCTGAGGTGTGACTACCGGCTTTATCTCCGGCTTCACCTCTGAGACAGGCTCTGTCTTGTCAGGTGCAGGGGCTTCAGGGGCTGGCGTTTCCGCCTTGTCGGCCACCACAGGCTCGACAGGCTTGGGTTGCTCTACAACCACGGTTGCAGGCTCTGCCTTTGGCGGTTCCGGATTCTGTGCCACTTGTTGTGGCTCAGTGGATTTGTAGCCAGGAATATTGATGACCGGATTGGTCAGTCGGCTGGTACCCTCTTCGGCCGCCTTGTATGACATGAACGCATTAAAGAGGCTAATTGCTATAACAGCCTGACCCTCGTCGCTAAGCATAAATGCCTCTTCATTGGGGTTGCTGATAAAGCCAATCTCGGTAAGAACCGACGGACAGGTGGTTTTGTAAAGCACAAAGAGCTCGGCCTGCTTGACACCTCTGTTGATAGTCTTTATGTTGTGCCGATACTGGGTCTGGATAGCCTGTGCCAGGTTGAGGCTCTTCTCCAAGTAGGAATTCTGCACCATTGAGAATATTATGTAACTCTCTGGCGAATTGGGGTCGAAACCGTTGTAGTCTTTGTTCGTTTTGTAATCGGCTTCGAGCAGTATGTCGGCATTTTCTTTCTTTGCAACTTCGAGGTTGGCACGGCTTTCCGAGAGGCCCATGACAAAGGTCTCGACACCGGAAGGAGCGGTACTGGGGTGGGAATTGGCATGGATTGAGATGAAGAGGTCGGCCTTGTTACGATTGGCAATATGGGCTCGTTCGGCCAATGATATATCCACATCGGTGGTGCGGGTATAAATCACCTTGACATCTTTGTAGTTATCCTCTATAAGCTTACCAAACTTCTTGGCGACAGATAAGGTGATGGCCTTTTCCTGGGAACGGCTGCCCTGGGCACCCGGTTTTGCACCACCATGGCCGGGGTCAATGACCACGGTGCGGACACGGTAGGTATCTTTTTTTTGAGGAAATGCAGTGCCGCACGAGACGGCCAGCACAATAAATATTATAAATAAGCGTTTCATTTCCAAAACAATATTTTTTTGTTTTTCAGTTTGCATAAATAATGCTATCTTTGCAAATTGAAAATGCAAAGATACAAACATTTTTTAAATGTTGAAAATTTAATATTTTGGAGGGCAAAAAGAGACATACTGCAAAGACCTTTTTTCTGCTGGCAATGCTGTTGGCCGGAGTAAGTGCAGTGGCACAGACACCTGTTGACAGCACTATGCGTAACAGAAGATTTGTAATACCCTCCAGAAACGACATAAAGGGAGCTGTCGTCACCGACACATTGCACCATAGACCCCGGTCTGAATACCCATTAAGGCCTGTCGACACCAAACCAGAGTCAGAGAAAACAACGGTCGAGATCAACGACATCGACACCTTGATGCCAATAGCCAAAGGTGCTATAGAGAAAGTAATCAAGTACAAGGCCAAGGACTCGGTGGCTATGAACCTCGACACCCGCAAGGCATATCTCTATTCTGACGGCAGCATTGACTATGACAAGATGTTGCTCAACGCCGACTACGTGACCGTGGATTTCGACAAACAGACCCTCAGCGCACACGGCACGTTAGACACAGCTGGAAACACTGTAGGACGGCCGTTTTTCAAACAGGACGACGCAGAGTATCACGCCGATACCATAACATTCAACTACAACACCCAAAAAGGCATCATACAAGGAGTTATCACCCAAGAGGGCGATGGTTTTCTGCATGGCAACAAGGTGAAGAAGGTGAACGACTCGGTTATGTACCTCAACGGTGGAAGCTATACCACCTGCAACTATGCCCACCCTCATTTCGCCATCAACTTTACCAAATCGAAGCTGATATCAAATGATAAGATTGTCACCGGACCGGCATGGCTAAGCGTGGAGGATGTGCCTACCCCTCTGGCGCTTCCATTTGCTTTCTTCCCCATCACCAAACACCAAAGATCCGGCATACTGATTCCATCTTATGGATGGATGAACTATCGCGGTTACTACCTGAAAGACGGCGGCTACTACTGGGCTCTCAGCGACAACTACGACCTGTCGCTGCTGGGCGAGATATACACTAATCTAAGCTGGGCCCTGGAAGCCAAAAGCAACTACTATGTAAGATACAAATACAAGGGAGCCGTAGACCTACGCTACGGACAGACTTTCGAGGGCATCCGCGGCGACACGAATACCTTCAACTCGTTCAACGACTTCAAATTCACCTGGCGCCATGAGCAAGACAACAAGGCAAACCCTTACAGCCGCTTCTCGGCTAATGTCAACCTGCAGAGCCGCAACTACAACAAGAATACAACCAATAACAACGACTATTTCAACAGCACAACCACTTCGTCAATCAGCTACTCGACCAAACTGGGATCCTATTTAAACCTTTCGGCCTCGGCACGCGAGTCTTTCAATGCCCAAACCGGCGTGATGAATATACAGTTGCCCAGCATCTCTCTCTCTTCGGTAACGATATACCCCTTCAGGAGGAAGAACCCCACAGGCGGATACAAATGGTGGGAAAACATATCTATGAGCTATGTGCTCAACACCGAGGACAATATCACGGCACAGGATACCGAAATATTCTCTCTCGCCACCCTCGACAAGATGCAGTACGGAGTGAAACAAAGCATTCCCATCAGCAGCAGCGTCAAGGTGCTGAAATTCTTCAACTGGACCAATTCGCTGCAATACAACGAGCGTTGGCATTGGCGCTCATACGAGAGGACATACGACCCCGCCACAGGCACGGTGGCCATAGACACCCTCCGGGGCTTCAACGCCAACCGCGACTTCAGTGTCTCTTCATCGCTTTCCTCCCGCATCTACGGTATGTTCCAGTTCAAATGGGGTCCACTGAAAGCCTTGCGTCATGTCATCAACCCAAGCCTGAGCTTTACCTATCACCCCGACTTCGGCGACCCACGCTATGGGTGGTGGAAACAATACACTGACACTACAGGGTATGTGCACCGCTATTCGGTACATCAAGGTACCCTATATGGCGGTCCTCCCGACGGACGCAGTGGCAACATACGCCTGAGCATCGGCAACAATCTGGAGATAAAAGTGCAGAACCCCTTCGACACCGCAGCCGAAGTGACCAAGATACCGCTAATAGAGAGCCTCAACCTATCTATGGGCTACGATATGGCACGCGACTCCCTGAACCTTTCCGCCCTTTCAGTCACCGGCCGTACAACCCTGTTCCGCACTCTGGTACTCAACTACACCGGTTCGTTCAACCCTTACGTGATAGACACCCTCGGCAACCTCCGCAACCAACTGCTTTGGACTGCCGAACGACGCCTCTTCAGGCACGACAACTCCACTTGGAGCGCACAACTTTCATGGAGTCTGAACAATAACACCTTCAAAAAAGGCGGACACAGCGAAGGGCGTCCGGTGAGCACAATCCTTCAGACCCCTTACAACTACAATCCCACACTGATGATGGGTGGCTATGTGGACTTCTCTGTGCCGTGGAACCTCAGCCTCAACTATACCTTCAGCTATGTGAACCGCTTTGTGGCTCGCGAGATGAACCTGCAACACGAAACCATACAGAGCATCAGCCTCTCCGGCAATATCAGCCTTACCAAAAACTGGCGTGTAGCCATGACCACCGGCTACGATATTGCGAACAAAGGCATGAGCTATACTACCATCGATATCTACCGCGACCTGCACTGCTGGGAGATGCGTTTCAGCTGGGTACCCTTCGGTTACTACCGCAGCTGGTTCTTCCAGATAAATATCAAAGCCGATGCTTTGCACGACGTGAAATACGAAAAACGCGAGAGTTACCTCGACAACCAAGGATATTATTCATATTAAACATGGCAAACATGGACAAGAAACTGTACTACACCATCGGCGAGGTGTCTGCCACCTTGGGCGAACCTGCATCGGTGCTGAGGTTTTGGGAAAACGAGTTCGACTGCATCAAGCCGGTCAAAAACAAACGCGGAGTACGCAGCTACACCGAACACGACATCGACCTGCTGCGTCGCATACAGTACCTCACACGGCAATGCGGCTACACCCTCGAAGGAGCCCGCGAACAGATGCGTCTGCGCCCTATCGACGACCCCAAGATGGAAGTGGTACGCAACCTGGGGGAACTACGCTCTTTCCTAATTGACTTAAAAAACACCATTTAAGCCCTTCTGTTTAACATATTTTTAGAATACCAACGCGCTAAACATACAATAAACAGGCAAAACACAGCGTTATCCGAATTCAATGTAACTTACTGATAAACCAAAAACAAAGAAATGGACCTTACAAACATCCTGACCATCTCCGGCAAACCGGACCTTAGCGAACTGGTATCGCAGACCAAAGGCGGTGCCGTGGTGAAGAACCTTGTCACCGGACAGAAATATCCCGTCTTCAAGAACGACCGAATCAGTTCCCTCGGCGAGATACGCATCTTCACCGACAACGACGAATGCCCCCTTGACGAAGTGATGCAGGCCATATTCCGTACGCTCGACGGCAAAGCAACCTCTTTCGACCCCAAGAAAGCCGATAGCAAAGAGATGTTCGACACTCTGGCCAAGGCTCTGCCCAACTACGATCGCGAAAGGGTGCACGCCTCCGACGTGAAGAAGCTTTTCTCCTGGTACAACATACTACTCTCTGCCGGAAAGATAGACCTCGAAGAGAAGACCGACGAAGAGAAGCAAGACTAAGAGTCGACATCGTAACACCATAATAAAATGAAAAAGATTTTGTTGGCATTGTGTGCAGTGTCCTTGCTCACAATGGTTGCATGTAAAAAGGACAATAGCGAGAACAAGCCTCACGGCGGCAATACGCCTGCCGAGCAGCAAGAACCTGAGGGCGACGGTTACTACCTCCCAACGGTAAAGATCGCCTTCATAGGCAACAACGGCAACCCCTACGAACGCTGGGATTGGAACGACGGCCTGCTGGAATCCATAGACACCGCCGATGCCTCTGGCGGATACAGCCCAGCAAGTCTCTACACTTATGCCAACAAACGTCTCACACAGACCTATGCCGAACTCTTCGGGTCTATGGTCGACATCAACTATTCCTACAACGGCAAACTGCTGAAATCTGTCGCCGCATCGGCACAGGGTATGACCGTGCTAACAGCCAACTTCGTACGAACCGCCAACGACAAGATAGGTACTGTCAACCTCGACCTCAACGACGAACTGCTGCAGATGATCCTTCCTATGCTGTTGGAACAGCTTGGCGGTTTTGGGGGCAACGGCGACAGCTCGAAATACTGTCCCGACCAAACTGCCAACTATCTCGTCAGCATGCTCCAGCACCCCAAAGGCAGCAAATTCAGCTATGACAACTCGTCTTTTGCCCTCAACTTCGAGTGGACCGGCGACAACGCCACACGCGTGCTCCTGACCGGATGCGTCGACCTCACCGTCACCGTCGAGGAACTCCGCAACCTTTTGAGCCTCGACTCTAACATGGCCACCTACGCCGCCATGCTCGGTATGCTCGGCAACGATACCGAACTGCCTGTGTCTCTTTCTATCAACGACACCATCACCCACACCTACGACAACCACCCCAATCCTTACCTCGGCTTCCTCGGCAGACCCGACATATCTGCCTTCTCGGCCAACAACGTCGAAAACACTATACACCACGGCTCTGTGGCGGCCGACATCACCATCTCCACTTTCCTGGGCGACCAACATATCCCCTTTAGCAAACCTCTGCCCTCAACCCAGATGAGCAACAGCTATACCTACAATGCCAACGGATACCCATCCACCATCACCGACCAGGATGGCAACACATTTGAAATAACATATCTCCAATAGTTACAATGACCTATACCGAAAAAGACCACAAATATAAGCGCTATACCGTCACCTCTGCCCTGCCCTACGCCAACGGCCCCGTACATATCGGCCACCTGGCCGGCGTATATGTGCCCGCCGACGTCTACGTGCGCTACCTGCGCGCCCAAGGCGAGGAGGTGATGTTTATCGGCGGCTCCGACGAACACGGCGTGCCCATCACCATCAAAGCCCGCAAGGAGGGCTGCACCCCGCAGGACATCGTCGACCGCTACCACAAGATTATCAAGGACAGCTTCGCCGAGCTGGGCATCTCGTTCGACATCTACAGCCGCACATCCAGCAAGGAGCACCACGAGACCGCAGCGGCCTACTTCAAGAAGCTCTACGAGGAGGGCAAGTTCGTCGAGAAGGTGTCGATGCAGTACTACGACGAGGAGGCTGGCTGCTTCCTGGCCGACCGCTACATCACCGGCACCTGCCCCCACTGCGGCAACGAGCGCGCCTACGGCGACCA
>JAEEGL010244924.1_pt1 | contig 28030 bp, 19 predicted proteins | sample 9134231 | NCBI WGS metagenome assembly JAEEGL01 (sample SAMN16246548, study PRJNA631951) | gut metagenome | biome: gut microbiome; feature: rumen; material: fiber-attached | host: Bos | place: Iran: Karaj | collected 2018-10
AAACTTAATATCCTCTTCTTCGACGTATTGCATAAACTCGCTTAAAGAGCAGTCCATTTCCATACCTCCGCTACGCTTAAAAAGAAAGAGGCGCTCATTCCGTACACCATCAGATGCACTGAATGAACGCCCTTGTTCATGGGTAGATTTTGCCACTTGAAAATTTAATTGTCAATTGCATATTTGTTATTTTGCGCGAGTGAAAATACTTTGCGGGCGATTTCCGCAGACGCATAGCGGCGAGGACCTTAGCGAGCAAAATATTTTTCACGAGACGTATTGACAGGTGATTTTTCGAGGTGTATGCTGACGCCATAAATCGAAGACAAACGGCAAGGACGCCATGAACCGCAGGGTTCGTGGCGTCTTTTTGTTTTCAGAAACTTTTTAAAGGAGAACGGTTTATGAGAACGGTAGAAGAGTATTTCGGCGAGAATGTTTTTAGCGAATCCGTGATGAAGTCCAGACTCCCCAAGGAAGCCTACAAGGCTGTTAAGGAAGCCATCGATCACGGCAAGAGACTCACCCCCGATGTTGCAGGCGTCATCGCAAACGAGATGAAGCAGTGGGCTATTGAAAAGGGTGCAACACACTATACACACTGGTTCCAGCCTCTTACCGGAATCACAGCTGAGAAGCACGACAGCTTCATCGCACCTCAGGATGACGGCAAGGTAATAATGCACTTCTCAGGCAAGGAACTCATCCAGGGTGAGCCTGACGCTTCTTCATTCCCTTCCGGCGGTATCCGCGCTACATTCGAGGCAAGAGGATATACCGCATGGGATCCTACTTCATTTGCATTCATCAAGGACGGCGTCCTTTGCATTCCTACAGCTTTCTGCTCATATAACGGAGAAGCACTCGATAAGAAGACACCTTTGCTCCGTTCAATGGAAGCTATCAACCAGCAAGCTCTTCGTATCATGAAGATCTTCGGAAAGGACGACGTTACTTCCATCAGAACAACAGTCGGACCTGAGCAAGAATACTTCCTTATTGATAAGAAGATGTACGATCAGCGTAAAGACCTTATCTACACCGGCAGAACCCTTTTCGGTGCACTTCCTCCGAAGGGCCAGCAGATGGAAGATCATTACTTTGGTGTAATCAAGCCGAGAGTTCAGGCGTTCATGAAAGACCTTAACGAAGAACTCTGGAAGCTTGGAATCCTTGCTACTACAGAGCATAACGAAGTTGCTCCCGCACAGCATGAGCTCGCACCTATCTTTACAACAACAAACATCGCTGCAGATCACAACCAGCTCACGATGGAGATAATGCAGAAAGTCGCAAGAAAGCATGACCTCGTCTGCCTCCTTCACGAGAAGCCTTTCGAGGGCGTCAACGGTTCAGGTAAGCACAACAACTGGTCCATCTCGACCGATACGGGAATCAACCTCCTCGATCCGGGTGATACACCGCGTGACAACGCTTCGTTCCTGCTCTTCCTGACAGCTGTTATTTCCGCTGTTGATACATATCAGGATCTGCTCAGACTTTCCGTAGCATCTGCAGGCAACGATCACCGTCTTGGTGCTAACGAGGCACCTCCGGCGATCATCTCGATCTTCCTTGGTTCAGAGCTCACAGAGATCCTCGACTCCATCGTTGAAGACCGTCCGTACGGCTCAAAGGAAAAGGAGATCATGAAGATCGGCGTACACGTTCTGCCCAGATTCCCCAAGGATACTACAGACCGTAACAGGACCAGCCCGTTTGCATTCACCGGCAACAAGTTCGAGTTCAGAATGCTCGGTTCCGCTGCATCCATCGCTATGGCTAACACCGTCCTCAATGCAGCTGTCGCAGAAGAACTTTCCATCTTCGCTGACAAGCTCGAAGGTGCATCTGATTTCGAGTCTGCTCTGCATGACCTCATCAAGAGTGAGATCACAGCTCACAAGAGGATCCTCTTCAACGGCAACGGTTACGATGATTCATGGGTTGTTGAGGCTGAGAAGAGAGGACTTTCAAACTACAAGACTCTGCCTGACGCTGTTAAGCATTATCTTGATCTCAAGAACGTTGAGCTCCTCACAAAGCACAATGTTTACTCACAAGTCGAGATGAATTCTCGTCACGAGATCTTCCTCGAGAAGTACTGCAAGCTCCTCAACATCGAGTACCAGACAATGTCTGTCATGGCTAAGCAGGACATCCTCCCGGCAGTATCTGCTTATGCTTCAGATCTCGCATCAAGCATCGCTTCGATCGAGGCTGCAGGCGGATCCGCTGATTTCGAGAAGGAAACATTTGCTGAAGTATCCGGCGACATGAACGCAGCTTACAAGTCACTCAAGGCTTTGAACAAGCTCATCAAGGACTGCGATGCGATCGACGACTATGAAGTTCTCGCAGACAAGATCAAGGACGAGATGATCCCTGCAATGGACGAGCTCCGTGCAAACTGCGACAAGCTCGAGCTCGAGACCTCTGCCGAATACTGGCCGTTCCCGACATACGGTGAACTCCTGTTCGGAGTAAGGTAATCAGAAATTTGCCCGTTCCATACCGCTTTTGGGGGCCGGCTTCCTTCGGGGAGCCGGTTCTCTTTTTATTCGCATTACCGCTTTGTTCGCTAAGGTCCTCCGCGCTTCCCAATAATCTACAGTGAAACAGTCGTTTTAGTGTAGAAAAAAATGTAATCAGATCCGATTTACACAAAAACCTACAGTAAAAAAGCAGTTTTAGTGTAGGCTTTTGGGAATCGTAAGGATTTGCATTGAATACGACAAAATCGCAACGGATTTGAGATACATACCTTCTGATTGGAAATACTATATAATCAAAAAGTATCTGCAAAACGAAAAGGAACGGACATGAAGACAATAACCGGTCAGACATTTGATGAAGAGAGAGCACTTTACGGAAGTGAACAGATCGAGGCGGTGAACTGCCGTTTTGACGGTCCTGCCGATGGTGAGAGCGCGTTCAAGGAAAGCAGTGAGATCATTGCAAGAGACTGCTATTTCAATCTGCGTTATCCTTTCTGGCACAACCAGGGATTAAAGATCGAGGGCGGCGAGATGACAGAGCTCTGCCGTGCCGCCATCTGGTATTCCGAAGACATTGAGATAAACAATTTGAAAATGCACGGAATAAAGGCACTCCGCGAATGCGCAAACGTTAAGATCTCCGGTTGTGACATCATCTCTCCCGAGTTCGGCTGGTCCGTAAGCGGGATAGAGATGAAGGACTCTTCCGTTGAGAGCGAATATGCGTTCATGCGTTCGGACAATCTTAAGTTCGATCAGATGACGCTTAAGGGAAAATACTCATTCCAGTACATAGAGGATTCGGTCTTTACGAACTGCAGATTTGACACCAAGGATGCTTTCTGGCACGCGAGAAACGTCACGGTCAGGGACAGCTATATTAAGGGCGAATACCTTGCCTGGTACTGCGAGAACGTGACTTTCGAGAACTGCACGGTAATCGGAACACAGCCGCTCTGCTACTGCGAGGGCTTAAAGCTCATCAATTGCAAGATGATAGACTGCGATCTGGCTTTCGAAAAGTCGGACGTTGAAGCTGATATCAACTCTTCCGTGGTGAGTATAAAGAACCCGAGAAGCGGGATCATTAAGGTGGAATCCGTCGGCGAGATCATAATGGATGATCCTTACGCAAAGGGGCAGGTAATAGTGAAATAAGAACTCTTCTGTGATATTCTCGAAAGGGAATAAAAGCAAGGAGTTCATAAACTTGGATCTCAAGCAGGATAAAGTAACAGGAGTTTTATACAAGCACCCGTTCATCATTTCGGCGCTGCTTGTTTTTGTCGTGCTCATTTCTACGGGCATGCAGATAGACAACAACGGCGTCTGCTGCGCGATCATGATCCTCGGATATCTGCTTGTTTTAGGATACGGTATTTATTTAAGGCAGACAAAGAAGCTTTCCGATGAAGCGATGATCACCCTGATCTTCGCGCTGGGATTTGTTTTAAGACTCGGTTATGTTCTTTATACAGGCCTTTACACAAGGCAGCACGACCTGGGTGAGTTCGTTGAAGGCAAATACAATCTCTGGCACTCCGGATATCTTTTGTATGTGAGAGACAACTTCTGGGTTCCGAACGTGGATGTCAGGAAATTCGGCGAGTTCTATCATCCGCCGTTCCACTATTTTGTCAGCGCGGTCTTCCTTAAGATAGCCGGGCTGATCCTTCCCAAGGGTACTACACGGTATTATGAGACGCTCCAGGCCATATCGATGCTCTGGACGCATTTTACGCTGATAATGGTCTACAAGACCGTAGTGCAGGCCGGGATCAAAAAAGAGAGCCGTGTGACTGCAGCATTGATCATAGCGGCATTCCCCTGTTTTACACAGATGTCGGCATCGATCAACAACGATATCCTTTCGATCCTTTTGTTCTTCACGGGATTCTATTTTGGCCTGAAATGGTTTAAGGAAGGCACCTGGAAGAACATAATCTTCGCAGCTCTCGCAGTCGGATTCGGCATGATGACAAAGCTCTCTGTCGGCATGATCGCCTTCCCGGTGGGTTTCCTGTTCATCGTTAAGCTCATCAAGGACTTAAGGAATAAAGAGGACAAAAAAGGAGGGAAGACATTCCTTCAGCTCTGCACATTCGGAGTTATCTGCGCGCCTCTGGGACTGTGGTTCCAGGTCAGGAACTTCATTATGTACCGCGTTCCGTTCACCTATGTGCTGAGGTCTGACAACATCTATCAGGACGTCAGTAAATACACTCCGTTTCAGAGGATCTTCGGCTTCTACGGCTTCCCCATTGAAGACTATTACATCAATCTGGGATCTGACGGCGAGCAGGATTACAACATCTTTATCGCTCAGGTAAAGACAGCACTGTTTGATGCCGAGAACTGCAGGGATGATTTCACGATGAGCATGGCAGGATATGCGCTGTTGCTCGTTTTCCTGATCCTGATCGTGATTTCGGTCAGCGGTTTCGTTTATACGTTATTAACGCTCAAAAAGAGAAAGAGTCTGTGGGAAGATCTCTCGATGGCGGTTCTCGCGGTGGTGCAGACGGCTTCGGTCGTATCGTTCTCACTGCAGTTTCCTCATATCTGCTCACAGAACTTCAGATACAGCACGCCCTTCCTGCTCTGCGGAACGATCTTCCTGTTGAGGGCCGGAGAGATCAAGATCCCGGGCACCAAAGACGGTGCAACGGCTAAGTTTATCAGAGGTCTGGCGGTGGCTTTCATGATCTTCGCCGTCCTCTTCTATACGATACTGTGGACATACGTTAAGGGTGAGGTTACGGTTGTGGCACCCACATAAATAAGCTTTGCTTTTTACTGTGATTAGCGGAGGGGGCATGGATCATGGGAAAGATCAAGAATAAGCGGAACAAGAAAAGAGTCAGACTGTACAAAAAAGTCAGGAATGTAAGTTCCTGGGGTACTTTATGCGTTCTCCTTTTCCTGAACATTCTGTTCATCGCTTCGGTTGCGCTGTTCACAGGCTTTTTCTGCCAGTACCTCATGGAATCCAAGATCGATGCCGATTATGAAGCTCTTCTTCGTGAAGCCAGGATCTATGAGGCTGCCAATGAAAACAATGACTTTATCGGATACCTGAAAAAAGGTGACCGTGAGTTCATAGTTAAAGACAGTTCCGGCAAAGTGATCGACAGTTACGGTAAGAACACATGCGGCGATGAAAGCGGCTATATCTTAATGGCAAACGGTGCCGTAAAACGTACCATCTACAAGGATACTGAGCAGGGTCTTTTCTATGCCGACAGCAACCATGAGATCGCTTTTGATTTCTTTGACGGGATCAAGATCTACCTGAACGAAGAATATAAGAAGCTTGAGTCCGGCGGAAGCGTTAAATTTCCTGTATGGATCTCCATAAGCATCAACGGCGGAACCAAAGAATTCATAGGCAAAGCGTATTTTACGATCAACACAAAGGAACTCACCCTCATGGGTGAAGTCTTAGCGGGTTTCATCGTTGTAGTGTTCATTGCTTTCGTGGTTATGATCGTATTCATGATCCGCAGCATCATAAACTTCAGAAGAGTCGTCAAGCTTTTTTATGCCGATACGATCACGGGCGGACATAACTGGATATGGTACGTCATGTATGGTGATGAGCAGCTTCAGTGCAGGCGTTTAAGGAAGACCAGTTTCGCAGTGGTGAACATCGCATTTACCAATTACAGAAACTACTGTATGTGTCATTCGATAAGTGAAGGTGAAGAGGTCCTCGTTAAGATCGACAGGTCTCTGAACAGGCAGATCAGGACCGGCGAAATGTGTGCGCATGCCACTACTGAAGGATTTGCACTACTCCTGTATTTCACGGATGAAATGTCACTCAGGCAGAGACTTACCCAGATGATGGATATCCTTCAGAACGTCGATAAGGATCACAACTTCATCTTCGAGGCCGGCGTTGACATCATCAGGCCCGCGGTAAACAGCAATGGCGTCATAGTCAGGCGTCTGGACTGCAGCATCGAAAAGGCATACAACAACGCATGCACGGCGATCGACGTTCAGGGTGAGACCGATCCGGGCGGAGTATTCATCTTTGACGACAAGCTCCTCGAAGAGCAGCGCTGGTTTGATACTGTTCAGGAGAACCAGATGAAGGCCGTCGTAAATCAGGAATTCGATATCTATTATCAGCCGAAATACGATCCGAAGACATTGGAACTCAAAGGCGCGGAAGCCCTCATCAGATGGAATTCTCCCGAGTACGGATTCGTATCTCCCGGAAGGTTCATTCCGATCTTTGAAAAGAACGGTTTCATCACCGAGATCGATCACTACATGATATGGCACGTCGCTGCAGACCAGAAGATGTGGCTCGACATGGGCTACAAGCCCGGCTGCGTTTCGGTCAACGTTTCGAGAGCTCACTTCGCGGAAAAGGATCTTGCGGTACAGATTAGGGATATGGTCGACTCGGCCGGATGCCCTCACGATCTGCTCGAGATCGAGCTTACAGAGAGTGCGTTCTTCGATGACCAGAATGCCATGATCGATACCATCAAAGCCCTCAAGTCATTCGGCTTCAAGGTTTCGATGGACGACTTCGGCGCAGGCTATTCATCACTCAATTCACTTAAAGACATGGAGCTCGATGTGCTTAAGCTCGACGCGGGATTCTTCAGGGGAGAGAAGGCCGGTGACCGCGGTCAGATCGTTGTCTCTGAGACCATAAAACTTGCCAAGAGCCTTAACATGAAGACAGTCGCGGAAGGCGTAGAGGAGAAGGAACAGGTCGATTTCCTTGCAGGCCAGGGATGCGACATGATCCAGGGCTACTACTTCGCAAAGCCCATGCCGAAGCTGGAATACATGCAGAAGCTTGCCGCAAAGATGCAGGGTCAGGCAGCGCCCGTGCAGCAGCCAATAGCACAGCCTGTTCAGACTCCTGTGCAGTCAGCGCCTGCAGTTCCGCAGCCTGAACAGCCGCAACCGGGGCAGCCTCAGCAGTAAGTATTTTCCGGAGTTTGGCCTTAGATCCGGCCCTCTTTGAATATTGTCATCATCTCGTTCGTGAGACTGAACTGATCGGGCTGGAGCTCGACTTCTTCGCGCGTTCTCCACTCTGCGACCTTGAGTTCTGATTCATCCATTTTGATCGTATCGCCGCCGTCGACTTCGCAGAAGAAACCGACAAGAAGATCACAGACGATACCCCAGGGCTGTGACTTGTAATAGCGGATATTCTTAACTTTGAGACCTGTCTCTTCCATGACTTCGCGGGCGACTGTCTCTTCTAAAGTCTCGCCGATCTCGGTGAAGCCTGCGACGAGCGCGAAATGTGCAAAACCCGTTCTGTATTTTGTTACCAGGATCTTATCGCCGTTGGTGACGCCGACAATTACGGCCGGTGCAATTACCGGATAGATGACGTTTCCGCAGTCGCAGCGAAGAGCCCTTTCCTTGTCATCTAAGCGGGTAGGTTTTCCGCACCTTCCGCAGTATTTGAAATTCCTGTACCAGTGGGCAAGGTGAAGACCTGTATAGATCGCCATCGCCATGTATCTTTCTTTGAATCCTTTGCCGCGCAGTGTTCTGACGTTGATGTATTCAAAGCCTTCCGGAATGTTTTCGGACGCGATCACATCACGATACAAAAAGAAATCCTTATCATCGATGGTGAAAAGGAAGACCAGGTCTTCGGCAGATATGTTCTTCAGATCTGAAATACGGGGAAGTGTTTCACCTTTTATCAGCAGGTCTATGCCGCTGAAAGAAAAGATGAGGCTGTTTTCGTCAGGCCGCTTTGAAGGATCAAAACGGTTATTCAATTTGTGCGGATATATGTCCTGGATCATTTTTTAACCACCGTTCCGTTAATACCGTCCACTTCGACAATGTCACCTGTCTTGAGGACTGTCGTCGCGTTGCCGCATCCTACGACCGCGGGGATCCCAAACTCCCTTGCGACGATCGCGGCATGCGAAAGAGGCGCGCCGATATCAGTAATTATAGCGGAAACTTTCGGGAAGATTCTCGTCCATCCGATATTTGTTGCACTGGTTACAAGGATCTCTCCTGTCTCTATAGTGTCAATAAGATCGATGCTCTCTATCACGCGAACTTTGCCCGTGACTTTGCCTGCTGCACCCGGGAAGCCTTTCACGTCTGAAGATACGGTAACATCAGAACCGCTGCAGTAGAAATCGTTCCTGCGTGCGGGATCGTTCATCCATGTTTCAGGATCAAATCTTCCGATGATTATGTTCGGATAAGCGGGCCTCGACAGATACTTTTCGTAGTTTGCCTTTCGCGCGGGAATTGCTTTAAGAACTGATTCATCGCCTTTTGTAAGCGATATCACTTCTCTGATGTAGAGCATGAAAACATCATCGCCCAGGCCGTTTACGCGTCCTGCGGCAAGGAGCCATTCGCGCAGAACGCACATGCACCAGACGCCCATTGCGCGGATCTCCTCGCGGAAAGCATTCGCGCCTTTGAAGCCATCGATCATCTTTCTGACCTTCTTGGCTTTGCCAGGGTTTGCATTGCAGTAATTTTCCAGCGCCTCTTCAAACTCTTTCTCGCTCTTAGCTTTCAGGTCGTGCGCGCTGATGCCCTGAGTCTTATAATCTTCGATCGCTCTTGTAAGATAATCTGCCGATTCGTACGGGTGCTGCTCGCTTAATTCCATCTCATTGACCGAGCGCTGCCCGCATGTGTTCATGAACTCTTCTTCAGTTATTTTTCCGCTGATGACGTCTTCTAACATGAGCAGCGGCTTCATGCTCTCGATGATGCCAAGGCACCCGCCGAGCAGTGCTTTCGCGGTTTCTTCACCGACGAGCTTTTCGAGCTTTCCGCGAGTCTTAAACAGAGGCACCATCTTCATTCCGCTAGATGCCATGATCGCGCTCAGGCCGTCCACGAGCTTGGGAATCAGAACGTCACTGCCGTATCTGTAGAGCTGCTCATTGGTGTTAAGTTTCCTTATTTCGCCTATGAGTTCTCTTGAGATCTCGGGAAGGGTACGCACCATTTCGAGCTTTTGGGCTTTGCTCATCTTGGACTTATAGCCTTTTGCATGACCTCCGGTAAGGAGCCTCCAAAGGTTCTTCTTAAATCTCTTTCCGTCAAAAGGGAAGATTGGAACGGTCTTGCCTTCAGGCAGGTTTCCTACGAGGTCTTTTACCGCTCCGTAAGCCTTTTCCTCTTTCATTCCCATCGCTATCAGCATGGAGCAGAGGACGCTGACGTTCATGTATGCCTGACCGTCGACAGAGTCGAGCCAGCAGGGGAGATACAGCACGTCGTTTATAGCTTCAAGCACGCTGAATGTTGCGGGTGTGAGGGGCTTCATGAATATCTCGCCGACGTTTGTCTTGGTGAGAAGAAAGTCACCTGACCTGCTACCGTTGATCAGATATTTATCGGGATCAACGCGCTTTAAAGTGGTAATCGGACGTGCCTGGAGGATATAGAGCCGGCCCCCGGAAACTGCCCATTCAATGTCGGTCTCACAGCCGTATTCTGACCTTATCCTGCACGCATGCTTATAGAGTCTGCGCGCGTGTTTTCTCATTACGTCATCGCCTGTGTAAGCGTATTTTATTGCGTCTATCCTGAATTCTTTGGCGTTCTTCTGACCTGATACGAGGGCTTCTCCTTCGCCTTCAACGTAGTTGCCCACCATCACGCGGCTGCTTCCGGTGACCGCATCGGCGGTAAACAGAACGCCTGCATATTCAGGCTTTACGAAGCGCTGGATTACCACAGCTATGTCGCTTGCGGAGACGTTTGAATTGGAAAGATATTCTTTTACGCGAGAATTATCAGCTGATCCCGCAACGGTCCTGACCGCTTCGAAAAGATCGGCTTTGGCAACGTCCGTTACCGTTTCATACTGGCCTGCGAAAGAGTTGTCCGATCCGTCCTCGTTGAGAGCGGATGAACGCACCGCGTAAGTGCATTTGTCAGAGAGCTGCGCGACCGCATCTTCTATCTCTTTACGGGCGGCTTCATCAGTTGCCGCACCCGCGGTGATAACGATGCCTTCAGGGACGGGAAGCCCCATCCTTGTCATGCGGATCAGTGATGCGCCTTTACCGCCGCAGCGTGCAAGCTGTTCATCAGGTATATTGTCGAATCTGTATACGAAACCCATTTTACGAAACTGTATCCGGAAGCAGCAGGTCGAACCTCAGATCGATGCAGTGCTGCAGTTCTTTATCGTTTGAAAGATCGATGCTCATGTCATTCGCGAAATCTTCTTTTCGGCAGATAATGAGCTGCATCATGGTTGAGAGTTCATATGCGATAAGGCGGCACTCGGTATCTGTCTTCGTGCCCTTAAAATGCTCTTTCACAAAGCCGAAACTGAACGATTCCTCTGACAGGTCGCGCCCGAAAAGAATGAGGTCCGTGATTGATCTAGTCAGCTTGTGATTATTTACCAGGAACCTGGCGATTATGAAGTGGAGCTTCTTGAGCTTGTCCTTTGGAGAAAGATCAGAAGAGATTATCTTATCAACATGTTCTTCCTGAAGGGCCTGCTTGTAGTATTTATGGAATACCGCATAGATCAGCTGGTCCCTCGAACCGAAGCAGTAGTTGATCATGGCGGCCTGCATTCCGGCCTCCTGCGCTATCTGTCTTGAGGTTATCTTAAACGGATCGTCAGTTGCCGCGATGAGCTTTTCAGCCGCGGTCAGGAGCTTCTCTTTAGTAATCTCTGTCTTTATTTCTTTCTGCATGGCATACCCCTCTTGAACAATTATTAAACATGTTCAATAACAAGGTAACACCACGAAATGTTTATGTCAATGCCTGATCAGTAACCCAGTTCCTTGAGTTCTTTTACGACTTCCACATAGAAGGGAACGATGTCGCTTACTTCGTCAGCGGAAGACGGAGCCCTTTTGGTGAATCTTCTTCGTCTTATGTCAACGACGTCGGCATGTGAGATACCGCGCTTTTTGGTTGATGTGCGGACTCCTCTGAAGTTTGCCCAGTGCATCGAATCGGTGGAAACCAGTCCGTCGTTGTCGCCGTCAAATCTGCAGACGATGGGATGTGTAATACAGAATATCGAATCGGAAAAAGCGCTTTTAACCTTGAACCCGTAGCTTTGGCAAAGGATGTCATCAGGCGTGGGATTGTCTATGTTGAATTGTTCTGCGGTCTTCGTTGTGAGTATGTCGAAACATGATAAGCAGTCAGGGTGCTTGTCGCCTAAGATCCACATCCATATGTCCGTGCCCTTGGCGGCGGCTTTTACCATCCACTTAGGCGCTTTCATAAAGAAATCCACTGTCTTGGAACCGTGATGAGGAGTATCAATTGTGGTGATCGAGGCGATCTTGTCTTTATAGCCGTGACTTGCCAGCCACCTTGACTCCAGGCCGCCCTTGGAATGTGCGAGGATATTGACCTTGGGAGCTCCGGTCATCTTCAGGACTTCATCGAGGCTCTTCGCGACGGTCATGGCATTTGCTTCAACCGAGCCTACCGCATCCTGATAACCGAAATAAACTTCTGCCCCGTGTGATTCAAGCGCCTTGGGGATCCTGCCCCAATAGCACAGGTGCTTCCTGTCACGGAATCCCATTCCGTGCACCATCAGTAAAGGATACTTCAAACTGCAGTCGTCACTCATAAAATAATCTCCCCTTAGGTTTCCAGCCTATAAGGGGAGAATAGCACGCTATTGAATATTGTTCAATACTGAATTTTGTTTAAGAGCGATTTTCCTTAGATTTGCCTAAGACTTTCAGGGCAATGAAGGCGATGAGAAGACCCGCCGTTGTTACGGCAAGGCTTACTATAAGCATGAAATGAGGTCCTTTAATATCAAGTAGACGTCCGCAAACAAGGCTTGAGAACACACCGCCTAAAGTGATCGAGCAGTTGATGTAGGCCTGTCCTTTAACCTGGTCGAGCCTTGCCATGGTCTGATTTACGAAGTAGGCGCCTGCGGGAATGAAGACCGCATAAGCGAACATCTGCATCGCCTGGCTGATATAGACCACGGCCATGTTAGGAGCTACAAGCATCAGCAGAGTTTTGATGAGGAACGCTGTTGCTGAGATAAGCAGAAGATCTTTAACTGAGATCTTCTTCATGATCTTATCGATCAGGGCCATGGTGGGAAGTTCAAGGAGAGCAGCGATAAAGACCGCTGTGCCCATCTGGGCCTCGGTTCCGCCGAGTGGCGTGATTATCTGGATCATGTAGTCGTTGATGGCGTTATGCGCGAAAAAGAAGCACACGCCTGCAACTACGAAAAGCATGAACGCCGGGTACGTTTTGGTGAAGATCAGGAGATTGTTGTGCGCGACTTCGTTTTCTCCTGCAGCGGCTTTGACCTCAGATGAGGGCTTTTTGAAGAAATACAGTACGATCAAAGCGATGGACAGGAATATGATGTCCAGAACCATCAGGATCGTGACGCCGAACCTGCCGATCATCCTTCCTGTGAAGAATGAAACGACCGCGAAACCGCAGGAGCCAAGGCCTCTTGCAAGGCCGTAATAGATGTGGCAGCCTGCCGCTTCGTACTCGAAATACATTGCCGTGATTATCGGTTGGTAGACCATCTGAACCATATAAATCAGTGCGAAGATGATGAATATCACAGCGACTCCGCTCTTAATGATGAGAAGCAGAATAGAACCGATCAAAAGCAGGGCGGTGGAAGCCATCGAAACATTGCGGTTAGTGAGCTTTCCCTGCTTGTCGATGAGGCCTGCGATCAGGGGCTGGAATATAACAGACAGGATGTTTGCGAGTGCCAGTGTTATTCCGATCAGGGTGTTGGAGAAGCCCTTTTCGAGCAGGAAAACAGACGCGTAAGCGTGGATCCCGCTGTACACGGCAAAGTAGGTCGCGTTGATTATGATGTATCTGAGTGTCCAGAATCTTCCTGTCTTGGTCATTGGCTGATTATACTATGACGGCAGCCGGCCGTGTTTCAAAAAGACCTGAAAAATATGCGGTTTCAGTTGTACGGTATGCTAAAATGACCGGTATGGGCGAGAATGAAAACGAAAAGATCGATAATGCCGTAAATGAACCGGTTTGGGTGGTTGCCCAGGTGAGTGTCGGCAAGGAGGACGAGGTTAAGGAATCATGTTCTGACATGATCTCCAAGGACATCCTCGAGGATATCTTTGTGCCCAAGCATGTCAGGCTCAAGAAGTACAAGGGCGAGTGGAGAAGGGAGACCAGACCCCTTTATTCAGGGTATGTATTCATGGTCACGAAGGATCCCGAAGTCCTTGAAAAAGCCCTCATCAAGGTTCCCGGAAGACACAGGCTCCTCAAGGCGGATGACGTCATCCTGACGGTCAGTGATGAGGAAAAAGCCTTTATCAACAGGATCGCAGGACGCGACAACATAGTCGATATCTCAGTCGGCTACAAGGAAGGCGACAGGATAAAGATAGTGTCAGGTCCGATGCTCGGCCTTGAGGGCGACATCGTTCACGTTGACCGTCACAAGCGCCTTGTCACGATAAACATGTCATTGTTCGGCAGATCGGTCAAAACGACACTGGGTCTCGAACTAACCTACAAACAGCCTGAAGAATAGCCTTTCGGTATACATATGTCATATTAAGGATTCTGAAATGACATATTCGTTAAAGTATACTGATGGCATATGGAGAAACGCTTTACTGCCAAGACAGACGACAACAGCCTTTCCGAAGCCCCTGACAAAAAGACGAGACTTATCCTTGTCATTGTCTCTGGTGTGCTCATACTGGGCATCGGTATCGCTGCGGCAGCTGCAATTTCATTAAAGAGGGCTGAAGTGCCGAAAACAAGCCAAACAGGCACATCTCAGCAGACAAGTGCCACTGATCCGACGGATGCTCCCTTAACCAAATTCGGCGCAGATTACCCGGAAGGCAGGGTTCCCACTGAATGCATGTCGCTGGACTGGGGAATGATGCAGTCTGAGGTCAAGTTTAAATTCCCGGACGTTCTGAACGAGGAGCTTTCAACATTATCTGATGAGAGCAATACGGTATACCTGACATACGGCCTCAAGGCGAGTGTCGGAGGGTTTGGCTTTTCGCACGTAATGCTAAGCGTAGACAAGTCCGACGGGCTTTACGCCTTTGGTTATTATCTGGACAAAGAACAGTACTCCGCAGTGCTTTCCGTGCTGACCGATGAGTACGGCAAACCGTTATACAGGAGTGGCGAATCGGTCTACTGGGATCTTAATGACCAGGTCCTTATGAACCTGACTGTCAGGACTTATGCTGCGGACGGCAAGGCATACACTTTCCTCCAGTACATCAGCACGAAAGAGCCGAAAGCCACGGTGAAACCAGACATGTCACCCGATATCAAGCTGGGCATGACCGTTGAGGATGCCAGAAGGAAACTGGCCGTCAGCAAGGAAGCCACGGCGGTCGACGGAACGGTGACTTATCTTTCCGAAAAGAAATACGATTTCTCTTCAGACGTAAATCTTGGTAAATTTGCCGCTGACAGCGCCTCTGCGGTGATCCTTAATTTCGATCCGCGCGCCGACCTGACGTCTTATTCGTTCGTAATGCGCGGCGACTATCTTTATGAGATCCGCGAAAAACTGGCCAATGAGTTCGGAAATCCCGCGGTCAACCGCGATTTCAGCTCACAGTGGAACGTCTCGGACGGCAAGGCTTTCATTACGGTCACTTACGGAAGGATGTCCGGCTGCGGAAGAGGACTTGCGACCGAGATCAGATACAGCATCTCGCCCGAGGGCTATAAGGCTCAGGAGATGGTTAAGGCCATCGGCAGGGCAACCCGCAAGGGCACGACATACGCGCAGCTTAAAGATGAGCTCGGGAAATACGGCCCGGCTGAGAAGATCGTCAAGGGCAAGGGTACGCTGACGCTCATCAACAACGATAATGCCGACATAGTCATTTTCGGCGTGAAGGTCAGGTCCGTTGAGATCGAATTCAAGAAAAATGTCGTCACGGACGTTTACTATATTTTCGACGGAAACTCATATCCGACTCTTAAGAGGAACATCGAATCGAACTACGGAACCGGCGAGACGAAGCTTAACTACAAGGACCGCATCCACCGCGTGCTGTGGCTGCCGAAGGCCACGGAGAACAATAAGTTCTCCAAGCTGATGCTCGATTATGTCAACCTGAAGGTCAATCCGAAGGCAAGAGTCCACTACTACGGATAAGTCCGTAACAGTGTTACAGGGCATTTGGCGGCATATTTCCGCTGCGCCACTCTGTCTTCCACAGGTTGCAGTTCATCACTATTTATATTAATATATGCACGATTATGAGCTCTAATAATTCTCAACAATCGGCAAAGAAGCCGGCCAAGATAAGGGTTGAACACTGGCAGAAGATAATGATCTTTCTGATCTTTTACGATGTTGCCGCTGTTTCCTTTTCTTATTTCATTGCGCTGATCCTGCGCTTTGACCTGCGTTTTTCACAGATCCCTGCAACATATCTTAATCCGTGGATGAAGTTCGCTCCCATCTATGCGGTAATGTGTCTTTTGATATTCTGGTTCTTCAGGCTCTATCAGAGCATCTGGCAGTTTGCCAGCCTTACGGAGTTTATAAGGATCACCGAAGCATCAGCCCTTGCGAGCCTTCTGCACATAATACTGATCACGCTCCTCTTCCAGAGAATGCCGATCTCGTATTACATCATGGGCGCAGGCATACAGTTCTTCTTCCTGCTGATAATCCGTTTCGCATACAGATTCCTGCTCATGTTCAGGGCAGAGAGGAATAAGACCGACGTTTCCAGGGTCATGCTGATCGGTGCGGGTTCCGCGGGACAGACCATCTTAAGGGACATGCGTGATGCCAAGGAAGTCAACGAAAAGGTTGTCTGCATCATCGACGATAACCGCAACAAGTGGGGAAGAGATGTAGAGGGCATCCGCGTTGTCGGAGGCCGTGACTCCATCATAGAGAATGTTCAGAAATACAAGATCGACAAGATCTACATCGCTCTTCCGAGCGCATCCGCAAGATCCAGAAAGAACGTCATCGACATCTGCCGTCAGACAGACTGCGAGATCAAGAACCTGCCCGGTATCTACCAGCTCGTTCTCGGAGAGGTTTCCGTCAGCCAGATGCGCAAGATCAACGTCGAAGACCTTCTGGGCCGTGAACCTGTTGAGATGGGTTCCAAGGAAGTTACGAAGTTCCTTAACGGCAAGACGGTACTTGTAACAGGCGGCGGCGGAAGCATCGGAAGCGAACTCTGCAGACAGGTTGCAGCTGTTCCTTCAGTTAAGAGGCTCATCATTTTCGACATTTATGAGAATAACGCTCATGCGATCAAGCTTGAGCTCCAGGACAAATATCCTGACCTCGACCTTGTCGTGCTGATCGGTTCGGTCCGTGACAGCCGCAAGATCAAAGAGGTCTTCCGTGATTACCGTCCGGACATCGTATTCCACGCAGCTGCCCACAAGCACGTTCCGCTCATGGAGGACAGCCCCTGCGAAGCCATCAAGAACAACGCGATCGGCACTTATTACACGGCATTTGCCGCCATGGCCTACAACTGTGAGAAGTTCGTCATGATCTCCACGGACAAGGCCGTAAACCCTGTTAATGTAATGGGCGCGAGCAAGCGTATCTGCGAGATGATCGTTCAGACTTTCGCAAGAAAGATCGAGGCCGGAAAAGCTTCTGAGCTCCCTGACCTCAATGCCCACACAGGCGCGCTCCGCACCACCGACGACCGTCTCGTTATCCCCGACCATCCGAGGACCGAGTTTGTTGCGGTAAGGTTCGGAAACGTTCTGGGAAGCAACGGTTCTGTCATCCCGAGATTCACCGAGCAGATCGCATCAGGCGGCCCCGTTACGGTTACACATCCCGACATCATCCGCTACTTCATGACGATCCCTGAAGCTGCATCTCTGGTGCTTACGGCTGCAACGTTCGGCGGCGGCGGAAAGATCTTCGTTCTCGACATGGGTACGCCGGTTAAGATCGCAGATCTCGCAAAGGACATGATCCGCCTTGCAGGCCTTAAGCCCAACGAGGACATCAAGATTGTCTACACCGGCCTTCGTCCCGGCGAGAAGCTCTATGAGGAGCGCCTGATGGACGAGGAAGGACTTCAGAAGACATCCAACGAACTTATCAATATCGGCAGCCCCATTGCGTTTGATGAGGATAAATTCCTTGTTCAGTTAAGGGGTCTGATGGAAGCCGCTTATGAAGACCGTGAGAACATCAGGGAACTCATTGCGGAAGTCGTTCCGACCTACCATCCGGCAGGAAGACACGGAACGGAGGAAAAGGGTGAGGCATACAGGCAGCAGCGCGCTGAGATGTATGCGTCCGCGCATAAAGGAGAGAATGCAGATGGACCTCAGAAATGACCCGAGATTTAAGGGCATAGAGCCGTTTGAAAAGAAGCTTTGGCTTGCAAGTCCCACGATGCACGGAGAAGAGCAGAAGTGGGTCGATGAGGCCATCGTCACCAACTGGGTAAGCACGGTCGGCGCAAACATCAACGAGGTCGAAAAGCAGATCGCTGAATATGTCGGCGTTAAGTACGCAGTCGCGCTTTCCGCAGGCACCGCTGCGCTCCATCTTGCCACAAAGCTTGCAGGTGAGAAGCTCTACGGCCAGGCAAAGCCGAACGAGGGCACGCTGAAAGGTCACCGCGTTTTCTGCTCAGACATGACATTTGACGCGACACTCAATCCGGTCGCTTATGAAGACGGTGAAGCAGTATTCATCGATACCGAGCGCGATACCTGGAACATGGATCCCAAGGCGCTCGAAAAGGCTTTCGAGATCTATCCCGACGTTAAGCTCATAGTCCTTGCGCATCTTTACGGAACACCCGGAAAGATGGAGGAGATCAAGGCAATTGCAGATTCGCACGGCGCGATCATAGTAGAAGACGCGGCAGAATCATTCGGAGCGAAGTATAAGCTCGGCGGCAAATGGGTCGAGACAGGCGCTCTCGGAGATTACAACTGCATCTCCTTCAACGGCAATAAGATCATCACGGGCAGCGCAGGCGGCATGTTCCTGACAGACAGCCTTGAAGATGCCAACAAGGTCAGAAAGTGGTCCACGCAGTCACGCGAAGATGCTCCGTGGTATCAGCACGAGGAGATCGGCTACAACTACAGGATGAGCAACATCATCGCCGGCATCGTAAGAGGACAGGTTCCTTATCTTGAAGAACACATCGCCCAGAAGAAGGCGGTCTACGAAAGATACAAGGCTGGTCTTGCAGACCTTCCCGTTAAGATGAATCCGTTCGATGCCGAAAAGTCAGTTCCTAACTTCTGGCTCAGCTGCATCACGATCGATGAGGATGCCATGGCGCCGTTCGTCAGAGGCGAACAGGACCAGCTCTGGAAGAGCGAGCCCGGCAAGTCATCACCCGGTGAGATACTCGCTGCGATAGCCGCATTCAACGCTGAAGGACGCCCTGTCTGGAAGCCCATGCACATGCAGCCCATCTACAGGACAAATGCATTCATCACCGCTGAAGGAAACGGCAGGGGAAAGAGCAACGCATACATTGAAGGAACAGGCATTGACGTCGGTGCTGATATCTTCCGCAGGGGCTTGTGCCTGCCTTCAGACAACAAGATGACACCGCAGCAGCAGGACGTTATCATCGACATCATCCACAGGTGTTTTGAGTAACTTCGGTTTTACCTGATCCGGTGAAGAATGATGAAGCACAAGCCGTACGGTCCATATGAGAAGTTTGTTAAGCGCCCGCAGGATTTTCTCTGCGCATTGCTGGCTTTGATAGTTCTTTCACCCGTTCTTCTGGTAACCGCGATCCTCGTAAGGATCAAGCTCGGATCACCGGTACTTTTCAAGCAGGAAAGACCCGGCAGGAACGGCAAGATCTTCAGGCTCTACAAGTTCCGCACGATGCTTCCCCCGAAAGGCGGCGTCGCGGATCCGGCAACGGATGCGGCAAGGCTCACACCCTTCGGAAAGAAGCTCAGATCGACATCGCTTGATGAGCTTCCGGAGCTCTTCAACATCCTCAAGGGCGATATGTCCGTCGTAGGCCCGAGGCCCCTTCTCGTACAGTATCTCGAGCGCTACAACGAGCATCAGGCACGCCGTCATGAGGTCAGGCCAGGATTCACCGGCCTTGCCCAGATCAACGGCAGAAACGCCATAAGCTGGGAAGAAAAGTTCGACTGGGACGTAAAATACGTTGATAAGATCACCTTCTTAGGTGACTGGAAGATAATCTTCGGAACAGTAAAGACCGTCTTTAAGCACGAAGGCATCAGCAATGCCGAATCGGCAACAATGACTGAGTTTATGGGGACAAAAGAATGAACAGACTGACGATCATCGGTGCATCAGGACATGGAAAAGTCGTAGCTGACATAGCCGGTCTTAACGGCTATACGGACATCGTTTTCTTAGACGATGACGAGAGCGTTAAGGAGTGCGGCGGATTCAAGGTCATCGGCAACACGAAGACCGTAACCGAAGGTGATGTTTTCGTTGCCGTCGGTAATCCTCAGATCAGAAAGCGCCTTTCCGAAGGCAGAAACGTTGTCACGCTGATCCATCCACATGCGGTCATCGCAAGAGATGCCGTTATCGGTGAGGGTACCGTTGTAATGGCAGGCGCGGTCGTTAACCCGAACGCTAAGATCGGCAAAGGATGCATAATCAACACATGTTCATCCGTAGACCATGACTGCGTCCTGGGAGATTTCTGCCACGTCGCCGTCGGAGCACATCTTTGCGGAACCGTAACTGTGGGCGAATGCACCTGGATAGGCGCCGGAGCAACGGTCAGCAACAACGTTGACATCTGCGGCGGCTGCACTATAGGAGCCGGCTGCGTGGTCGTAAAAGACATAACAGAACCCGGCACATATGTCGGCGTTCCCGCGAAAAAGATGAACGGCGGAGAGTCCTGATGAGCAAGAAGGTCTGGATACTCAACCACTATGCGGGAAACATGTTTACCGTCGGAGGCGGCAGGCATTACTGCATTGCAAAGTATCTGAAGGAAAACGGGTATGATCCCGTCGTCTTCTGCAGCAATTACGATCATTTCACGCGCAAGAACACCATTGAAGGAGTCACTTCTTTCATCACTAAAACGGAGCCCGTGACAGGCGTTCCGTATGTTTTCCTGAAGACCAGGGAATACCCCAACAACGGCATCAAGCGCGTTTTCAACATGTGGGATTTCTACCACGGAATGAGAAAGCTCGCGAAGAAGTTTGCGGCCGAAAACGGCGCACCTGACGTGATCTACGCGTCTTCCGTGCATCCCCTCACTCTAGTTGCGGGTATTAAGCTTGCAAAGAAATTCGGCGTAAAATGCATCAGCGAAGTCAGGGATCTCTGGCCCGAGAGCATCGTTGCTTATTCTACGAAATGGACCAGGAAGAGCCTTGTCATGAAGGTGCTCTATGCCGGCGAAAAATGGATCTATAAGAAGTCTGACCGCGTGATCATGACGATGGCTGGCGGCTACGACTACATAAAAGACCAGGGCTGGGACAACATGATCCCGGAGTCTAAGATCGTCCACATCAGCAACGGCGTTGACCTTGAGCCTTTCGAGGAAAACATCAGCGAACATCATTTCGATGATCCCGATCTTTCCGATAAGACGCACAAGAACTTTATCTATACCGGTTCGGTAAGGAAGGTAAACGATCTTTCGATGCTCATATCAGCTGCAAGAAAGCTCAAGGAGGCGGGCAACGGTACCGCCAGGATCCTTGTTTTCGGTGACGGTGATGAGCTTGAGAACATGAAGAATGAAGCAAAGGACCTGGACAACATCGTATTCAAGGGCAGGGTTCCCAAGCAGAACGTGCCTTCGATACTTTCGCAGGGATATGCTTCGATCCTTCATAACAAGAGCACGGAACTCGATAAGTACGGGCACTGCCAGAACAAGTTCTTCGAATATCTGGCCGCGGGAAAACCCATACTTCTTACGTATCCGGAAGGTCACAGCGTCGTAAAGCAGTACGGCTGCGGCATTGAGGCACCCAGACAGGAGCCGCAGGCCATTGCCGATGCCATCAGCGCTTTCTGTGAATTAAGTGAGACTGATTATGAGAAGTACTGCAGGAACACTTATGACTGCGCAAGGCTGTTCGACTACGGTGAACTCACCAGACAGCTTATTAATGTTATAAACGCGTAAAAGATTACGCGTGCGCTCCTAATACAGCTCTTATTATCAGTGAGATTATCAGTGCCCAGAGCGGTACTGCGAATACAGTGACTATCCTCAGTGACGTGAGCGCATCCTTATAGTGACGGCTCCTGGGATAGATCTCCAGTGATTCCTTCATATGATTGTGAACGATCGGGATAAGGACCGGGAAGATCACGCACATTGCGATCGAAAGGTCTTCCAGGCGCTTCTCGCCGGAAGTGAGCTGTTCGACTGCCTGATGATCCGTATTTGAGACCTTTGCACTGCCTGCGGGCTTTTCCTGTACGGAGCGGTTTTCATTGCCGTAGACCACGAACGGTGTCTTGGTGAAATCCTCATAAGATGAATCCGAGCTGCTGTAGCTTGCGCCGTTCGGCCAGTCGGGATCCCTGTAAGGTCTTTGGCCGGCAGCCTGATTCCTTGCGGCGGAACTTGCTCTTGCTGCAGCTGCTGCAGCGGCGGCAGCCTCCCTGCGGGCCTGCTCTTCCTGCTTTGCCTTGAGCTGGGCGCGCTTGCGTGAAAGAGACTCGTCGTATTTCCACTTCTTTGCCTGATCGGAAAGCACCGTATATGCTTCATTGATCTCTGCCATGCGCTTTTCAGCGTTCATGTCATCGGGATGAAGATCGGGATGCCAAAGCTTTACGAGCCGGCGGTACGCCTGCTTGATCTCATCGGGAGAAGCGTCTTCCGACACCCTCAATACGCTGTACAGTGTAGTCTCATGAGCCATATCGTCAGTATACAGAGGTTACCTTAAACAAAACTTAAAACCTTAATTAAGGGTTCTGGTTCTGGTTGTTCTGAGCGTTCGGATCTGTAGTAGGTGCCTTTGTAGGCTTCTTGGTGGGCTTCTTTGTGGGTTTCTTGGTCGGCTTCTTAGTAGGCTTCTTTGTCGGCTTCTTGACAGTAACCGGCTTGTTCGTAGGTGCAGCGGTAGGAGATGTTGTCTCGCCGCTGACGTTGAGGGTATGGCCGTTCAGATTGACGTTGTTCATATCACCTGAGAAAGAAGTGATGTATGTGTCTTCAGTAAGTGTCCAGGTTGCGCCGGGACCGAGGTTTACGTGAGTGATGCCGGGCTCTTTGGAGACCTCGTTGCCGTCAGCGTCTGTAATCTTGCCGCTGATCGTGCCCGTGAACTTTGAACCTGTGGAGAGGTTGAGGGTGAACTTGCCTTCCTTTGCAACAAGGATCTTGCCGGTAAGCTCGGTGTTTGTGGCATTGAGGATGGCAACGTTGTTGTTTCCGCTCCAGCCGTCAGGACATACGGAAAGGAGAATGCCTTCCTTGTCCTCGTTGATGATCTTTACGTTGCTGAGGTTGACGACACCCTTGGTGTTCGTGATGTGGAATACATGTCCGAACTTGCTCGTAAGCGTTGCGTTGGACATTGTAAAAGATGCCATGGTGTTGTTATCGAAATAGCCGGCCTCTTTCTGATAAAGCAGTACGCTGTTATGGAATTTGGCATTGCCGGTGCGCTTTGTGTTGTTTGCGGTGAGATTGGTGTCTGCAAGGGTCGTCTTGCTGTTGTCGTCGATAATGACGCCTTCGGAGTTGTTGGCAACGAGGTTTGCCGCTTTTATGGTGAGCGTTCCCGTGCTGTTGACGGCAGGGGAATAGAGACCGTTGGTGACAAAAGCGCCGCCTGAAACAGTTACGTTTCCGCCGTCTTTGCCAAGCAGGATGGCAGGGGAATTCTTTCCGTCAGTTATGACCGACATCTTGGTCATGTTTAAGGTTGCGCCGTATGTTGCAGCGATAGCCGGAGAATCATCGCCGGATGTAGTGACCTTGATCTCGCTTGTGGTGACAGTCGTTCCGTCGCCGGTAATACCGCCGATCTCTCCGAATCCTGCGAATGCGAATAATCCTGCGGAGCCTTTTCCGGTCGTGGCGATCGTTCCGCCTGTGACATAGAGTTTGGCGGTGTTCATTGCAAGAAGTCCGGAGTTGGTACCGAACATACCGCTGTATACGGTGTTCGATGAATCACCTGTCTTTGTGATTGCAGGGGTTGCAATAGATACCTTTTTCTTCTGGCCGTTTACCATGACCGCGCACTCATCAGCGCCCTTGCTCTGATAAGCTTTCTTTTTCTCTGTCGTTTCGACGGAGATGGTCTTAACAGCCTTGAAATCGACCTGACTCTTGTCAGGCTCTGTCTCAGTCTCGGATGTTTCTGCCGTTGTAGGCTCTGTAGAGATGGACGATGAAGATGTCGCTGAAGTCTGTTCGCCCTGACCGCCGAAATTGCAGGCTGAAAGGCCGAACACAACCGAAGCGGCTGTGCTGATTGCTAAAAGTCTAATCAAAATCTGTTTATTCATAATGATCCCCCTGGATACCAACCACTAACTTTACCATGAAGGCCATGATTTTGAGAAGTGCCATAATAGGCAATATTTAGTTATATTTCGTTTCTTGTTCTGTTATGTACGCACGAGCAAACAATCAAAAAAGGTTTTGCCTTATATAAATAATAAATTTTGGTTGAAAGAGGGGTTTTTCGGGTGTAGAATAGGCGAGCCCAAAAATAAAGGCGTTTTCGAGAGTTAAGCGGATGATGAATCTTTATATCGATCCCGGCACGGGAAGCATGTTGTTTACGATAGTAATCAGCGCGATCAGCGCTGTTGTCTATCTCATACGTATTCTCATCATCAAAGCCAAGAATATGGCGGGCATCAAGAGCCAGAATGAAAGAAACGCCAAGAAGATCCCGATCGTTATTTTCTCCGACAGTAAGAGATACTGGTCCACGTTCAAGCCCGTTTGCGAAGAGCTTGAAAAGCGCGGTCAGAAGGCTGTCTACATGACTGCTTCGCCTGACGACCCGGCTCTCGAATCCAAGTTCGAAAATATCAAGTGCGAGTTTATCGGCGAGGGTAACAAGGCCTTTGCAAAGATGAACATGCTCAATGCCGGCATAGTACTTTCGACGACTCCTTCCCTTGACGTATTCCAGTGGAAGCGCTCAAAGACCGTAGATTATTACGTTCACGTGCTTCACACGAGCGGTGACATCACACTGTACAGGTTATACGGCGTTGACTATTATGACGCGCTCCTCCTGTCCGGAGAGTTCCAGGAAAAGCAGGTCAGGGAGCTTGAAAAGCAGAGAAACCTTCCCGCAAAAGAGATAAAGATGGTGGGTCTGCCTTATCTCGATACGATGCTCGAGCAGGCCAAAAACTACGAAAAGCCTGAGACTGACACTACGACAGTACTGCTTTCACCTACATGGGGCAATAACTCCCTTCTCGTAAAATACGGCGAAAAGCTTATCGACAGGCTCGTTGAGACCGGATATGACATTATCATCCGTCCGCATCCGCAGTCTTTTACGGCAGATAAGGAGACGATCGACCGTCTCATGGAGAAGTATCCCGAGACTTCCAGACTTCACTGGAACAGGGACAACAACAACTTCGATGTCCTTGCAAGATCTGACATCATGATAACTGACTATTCGGGCATCATGTACGATTTCACTCTGATCTTCAACAAGCCGGTCATCTATACCGAAGCGGGATTCAAGAAGGATCCCTACGACTGCTGGTGCATTGAAGGGGAGACCTGGATGCTGGGCACGATCAAGAAGATTGGCAAAGAGCTCAACAGTGAAAACATCGGTCAGATCAAAGAGCTTATCGATTCGAGCATAAAGATGAGCAAAGAGACCACCCTTATTGAAGAGGCAAGAAACGAGACCTGGTGCAACATCGGAAAGAGCAGCGAGCTAATTGCCGATTACCTTGTCGACAAGCTTGCCGAGCTCGAAAAAAAGAACAACCCTGAGAAAAAGGAGGAGAAAGCATGAGTTTCCTGCATATCCTCTATCTGATAGCACTTTACCCCATCGAATATCTCCTTGAGATGATCTTCTCCATCATCTCCAAGATGTCCGGCAACACGATCCTTTCGATCGTCATATTGAGCCTTGTGGTCAATATCATCGTCCTGCCGCTCTATAACCGCGCGGACAAGATCCAGGAAGAGGCGAAGGACAAGGAAAACGCGATCGCCCCGATGGTAAAGCACATAAAGGAGACTTTCACGGGCGACGAGAGGTTCATGCTCCTGCAGACATGCTACAGGCAGAACAATTACAGCCCTCTCAACGTCATGAAGAGCTCGGTTTCCATCCTTCTTCAGGTTCCGTTCTTCATGGGCGCCTACAACATGCTCTCCGGAAACAAGCTCCTTGCAGGAGTTTCACTTGGTCCCATAGCAAATCTTTCAAATCCTGACGCGCTCATCACCATCGGAGGCTTCACGCTGAATGTCCTGCCGATAGTCATGACGCTCATCAATGTTGTTTCCAGCCTTATCTATGCAAAGGGATTCCCGCTCAAGACAAAGATCCAGATGTACGGTCTTGCCGCGGTATTCCTCGTTCTTTTGTATCAGTCACCTTCGGGACTCGTTCTTTACTGGATCTGCAACAACCTCTTCTCTTTGGGAAAGAACATCGTAAACAAGATCATTGCCAAAAAGAGGAAGGCATCTGCTGCCAAAGAAACGGCAAAGATCCCCGGAAAGCTCGAAACGAGATACAAGGCGGTATTCGTCTTCTCATGCCTTACACTGGCCGTTTATACCGGTTTCTACATTCCGGTCCTTACGGTTGCAGCTGCTCCTGAAGAGTTCGTAAACCTGTATAACCTGGCCAACCCCATGCTCGACATTGTCGATTCCACGGCCAAGGGATTCGGTCTTTTCATGCTCTGGCCGCTGATCTTCTTCGCGCTTGCTTCAGTCAAGGGCAGAAAAATCATGTCTTATGTCATGTTCATGCTCGCCGGCTCTGCCATTCTGAACTCAAAGCTCTTCAGCAACGATTTCGGCGACATCTCGAACTATCTCGAATACAAGGACAGTCCTTCGTTTACGCTTAAGGCAAAGCTTCTGAGCCTTGCTGTAACGCTCGCAGGCATCGCGGTCTGCTTCCTGATCAACCGCTTCGGCAAATACGTTGCTCCGGTCATCTGCCTTTCAGCGGCGATAGGCTTTGCGGCTCTTGGCTTTACCAATGTCGGCAAGGTCAACGCAGGCTACAGGGAAGCTGAAAAGTCCACGACTTCCAAGGCTGAATTCACCCTCTCAAAGAACGGAAAGAACGTTATCGTCATCATGACGGACAGAGCGGTAGGTCCTATGCTGCCTTACATCTTCAAGGAGAAGACCGAACTTGCAAGCATCTACGACGGCTTCACCTACTACCACAACACCGCATCTTTCGGAACACATACAAACTCAGCGGTTCCCGCGCTCCTCGGAGGTTATGAATATACCCCCGCAGCGATGAACGAGAGATCCGACAAGCTCCTTCCCGAAAAGTACGATGAGGCGCTCAAGCTCATGCCGTCGATCTTTACCAAAAACGGTTTTGACGCCACCATGGTCAACCCGACATATGCAGGCTACAAGTGGTATCCTGACCTTTCCGTTTTCGACGGAATGGATAACGTGAAGGCTTACAGCACAAAGTATTCCTATCTGCCCGAAGACAAGAAGGCAATATACGAGAGCGAACACACCGAAGTCTTCAGACATAACCTCTTCTGCTATTCGATCTTCCAGTCCGCACCCGTTGCCCTTCAGAAGGCTCTTTATGACGGCGGCAACTACAATGACACCAGATCCGTTGATCCTTCACGCATGATCTCGCAGAAGAGAAGCGGAAACTCATATGCTTACGGCCATGAGCAGACGTTCATGTGGGAATACTACGCGGTCAGCAGTCTCGATCAGATGACCAGGATCGCAGATGACGGCGAGAACCACTTCATCTATTACGCAACCGACCTGACGCACGACGTCGAGATGCTCCAGGAGCCCGAGTATGAGCCCAGGGATGTTGTCGACAACAAGAAGTACGACAAGACGCATTCCCAGAGGTTCGTCAGAAAGGGCGAATCCATGTGGATGCGTGACGCAAAGGACTACAAGCACTATCAGTGCGACGTTGCAGCATATACTCTCATCGGAAAGTGGCTTGAATACCTCAAAGCCAACGGAGTCTATGACAATACAAGGATCATCATCGTAGCCGATCACGGTTACTATCTCGAAAACTTCCCTGATGTCATGAGGCACGACTGGGGCGCAACGCTCGACGGTGAGGCATTTGCACCGCTCCTGATGGTCAAGGATTTCGGCAGTCACGGCAAGCTCAAGTCATCCGAGGAGTTCATGACCAACGCGGATACGCCTTATCTGGCAACCAAGGATGTCGTAAGCAATCCCGTCAATCCTTTTACCGGAAAAGCGGTAACGGATCAGGGAAAGAAGGGTACAATAACAGTATTCCACTCCAACAACTGGAATATCAGAAACAACAACGGATATACCTACCAGCCGGGTGACTGGTTCAGCTTGAAGGACAGCATC
>JAEEGL015857460.1_pt1 | contig 28030 bp, 28 predicted proteins | sample 9134231 | NCBI WGS metagenome assembly JAEEGL01 (sample SAMN16246548, study PRJNA631951) | gut metagenome | biome: gut microbiome; feature: rumen; material: fiber-attached | host: Bos | place: Iran: Karaj | collected 2018-10
CCAATATTCTTAGCTGCTGCCTCCCGTAGGAGTCTGGACCGTGTCTCAGTTCCAGCGTGGCTGATCGTCCTCTCAGACCAGCTATGGATCATTGCTTTGGTAGGCCATTACCCCACCAACTGGCTAATCCAACGCGGGCACATCCATCACCGATAAATCTTTCCCCTTGCGGGCGTATGCGGTATTAGCGTTCGTTTCCAAACGTTATTCCCCAGTGAAGGGCAGTTTCCCACGCGTTACTCACTCGTGCGCCACTGACTTCAGAGAGCAAGCTCTCTGTCATCCGTTCGACTTGCATGCCTAAGACCTGCCGCCAGCGTTCGTTCTGAGCCAGGATCAAACTCTCAAGTTCTAAAAAAACTTGTAATTTAAGTCCTGTGCATTTAACAAAGCTGACTTTAATCAGTTCGTCTTTACATATATATATTCGCAAGACAAGTTTTTAACGAGGTTATATATAACCTACTACCTGTCTAGGATATGCACATTTGACTTAGTCAAAGTTTGGATATTCCAAATTCAACTGTCTGCATATCTCTTCTTGAACAGATTTTTGAAATACATCAAAAATCATTTTGATGAGCTGCTTTTATTAACAATGTTGTGATACAATCACGAAATTTCAGGGGTTGACATTTCCTTTTTCGCAGAGGGCCAACTTGAAGCCCGGTTATTATGTGTTTGAAGTTCTGAAAAGTCAAGCGATTTTTCAAAAATAATTTTCAAAAAAATCCCATTTTTATAAAAATCGCAGATTTCCGGGATTTTTTCGCAAAAGATTTTTTATACCTTGCACATATTTTTTATAAAAAATTTAACAAAAAATATGCTGTACGATTCGGTTTTTCTGCGATTCGTTTATCCGAATCGGTATTTATCGGGATACAAACCACCCCGAAAGGGGGTGGATTTTTAGAACCGATACATAAACCCTAATTTAACCAATGGATAATAAGGATAATCTTTGATTTCTTTACGTGCATCATCCAATTCTTTATTTTTATCAGTTATAAATTGGTCGTGTTCTGCACTGCCTTCTACAATAGGATTGTGGCTTGCATCTTCTAGACCAGTAAGTGGCGTATCCATATCAAGTTTCGCGGCTTTGCCTGTATAAACAACACCAGCATCTAAATAAATCTTGAATCCCCAGAACAAGCCCAAATCAAAACCTGTTCCAACATATGGCCCATTATATTTCCAATCAGCCATTGCTTTTGCACGCATTTCATCAGCGTAATAATATTTATGATGATTTAATTCAAATTCTATCTTTCCGCTTTCATCTGGCGTTCCATGAATATCTGCATCAAAGTTTAATTTTCCAAAGAAATAACCACCACTTATGCGCCATCCACCAAGGAACCAAGTATCGCCAAACGGATAAAAATCAATCATTGCACCATAATGTTTTGCATTTAACGCAAAATTTTCAACCCTTAAAGTATCATCGATTTCAATACCGCCCTTGTCATCAGCAACTTTGTTTATTTCTTTGTTTAACTTGCTTTTGATTGGGGACATAGTTGCAAAATCAAAACGAATTCCGAATCGTTTAGCCCAAAAAGAATCAAAATTTTTATTATTATATCCAATAAAACCGTTTAACCCAGAAGTAGCAGACATTCCAACACCTAATTGCAATCCATGTGGAAAACGCGCCTTTGGATTAGAAGGTGCTTCATATTTAGGTTCAGCATATTCCGTATATTCTTTTGTTTCCCTTGTCGCTTCGGGTTCTTTAGTTTCTGGGACTTCTTTTACTTTTTTAACTTCTTCAACTTCTTTTATTTCTTTAACTTTTTTTATTTCTTGAACTTCTTTAGCTTCTTTTGCTTCTTGATTTTCTTGCAAGTCTTTAATTTCTGGCTTTTTAAATTGTTTTTCGTATTGCGCTACGATTTCAGGATCCACAGGTTCTTTGCCATACAATTTATGTACATCTTCCACAGCAAACGCAGGCAAAGCCAGCACAGCAACCAAAGAAACAAAAGATATTTTTTTCATGATTATCCCTTCCTTTATGTTTTTAAGATTATATTTACAGTATAAATATTTTGATTTTTTTATACAACATAAAAATTTTTATTTAATAAAGGCTTTTTTTGTGATAAAATAGTACTTATGAAAAACAAAGTTTCTTTTTTGGCGATTATTGCCATAATGTTTGGCGCTGGTTATGTACACGCATCTGAATGCATTGGTGACGATTGCGAAATCGAAACAGAAGAACCAATCGTATTCGAACAAAATTTCGGTCCAACGAATTATGTTGATTTTGATGACGATGAAGATGATTTTGATGATTTAGATGACGAACCATTGAAACCTATATTATCACAATCAATTCAATTTGATCCAGAACCACAGATTGTGGAATATTCACCAACACCGGTTGAATATGAAACTTGTGAATATTCGGAACAAAATGTAACATGCACATATGACGACAATTGTCCTTTTGCAACAGAGGCAGAATGTGCAATATGGCACAAAAAACCAATTCATAAAACAGCATTGTTTCCACGTGCACCACATTTGAATACTGTACGCACAGACGACATTTTATACGCAATATATGCAAATTACGATGTTGATGCCAGCGAACCCGCAATGGCACCGCTGGTTGAACGTTATAATATCTTGATGCGCGCATCAAGTGCATGCTGTAACGCGGGTATATTACATAAAATGCGTGAAAATGGTGCCAGCGAAAAAGAAATTTATCAATTTCTAAAAGACGATGCGAATTATTTTGCAGTGACTAAACGCTGTATGGTGATGAACGATGACGAATTCGACAGTTCTTATTCCAATGGTGTAACAGGCAAAATGGCAATCGAAGTTCGCAACGCATGTTTGTGTAAAAATCGTCAATGGTTTGAAACATTATTACAACCATTTTTTGATGTGTACTATCATGCACCAATGTTTGAAGACCGTCCATTTGTGTACAGTTATCGCGACGATATGCAAAGGGATGTTACCGTATATATAAATGACGAAGTCCATACGACAATGGGCTTGCTTGGCGCATGTCCAAAATAAACCCTTTTTCTCTGATCTTGCCATATCAAAAAGTGTAAGATTTTAATACAAGACAAATATTATTGATAAAAAAACACCGGTATAAACCGGTGTTTTTTGTGTACGAGGAAAAAGGTACTTTTACTGATTGTCGACTTGCCATCCGCCGAATTCGTAACCTGTCTTCGTAGGCGTTGTCGGTATTTGGATACCACCATCGTAAGAACAAGATGTACCTGAACCTGTTCCTGTAAATGTAGCAGATTCTCCACTGGCGAAGCTTCCACCATCGACATCCCAGACAAGGTCGATATCGTTTGGTGTCCATTTTGCCGTACATGTTACATTTGTTGCTGTATTCAGATATACAGTATATCCTGGTGATGCCAAGTTTGTGGCTAAGATATCTGTAACTGCAGATGCACCAGCAGCATCCGATGTCAAACCTGCTGTACAATTCCATCCATCGAATCTCCAACCGTTCAACGTGCAAGATTCTGTGATTGCGATATTGCCATTCATAGCAATAGTACGACTTGCTGGATTGGAGCTTGTACTTTCTGAAGCACTTACAGCATACGTATTGTTTGTACCCGGTATAGTCGCGTTCGCCACAGGTCTACCGCAATCAAATGAAACTGTAAATTCTGCTGCTTCCCATTGTGCATACAATGTTGTATCTTCACTGATACATCCCGGTGTAACATAATTAGTATCACTTGAGCTATTGGTTGTAGTCCATCCTAAGAAGTTATAACCAGCCAAAGTTGGCAAATGTTCTATTATTTCTGAAGTCGATTCATTATCTGCACCACCAGTCCATGTAGGTGTCGCACAGTTATATTGTGCATACCATGTTGAATCTGTGGTAGCACTGGCTGCAGCACTGGAACCGTCTGATGTCAAAACACCAGCTGCTGTGATATACTGGGTTGAACCACTTGCAGAATCATAAAATCCTTTGAAAGTCATTTCTTGACCAGTAACAGTTGGCAAAGTTGCAGTACCAGCACCAGATGGTACATTAGCATCAAGAGCATAATTAACAGTTCTTCCCCTTGGAAGACTTGTACTTAACACTGTTCCATTAGCAGCAATTGGGCTTGACAATTCTTCACTTCCTGCTGCGCCTGATATTGCTTGATAAACATTCGCGTCACCTTGAACAGAATACAATGGTGAAGGTGATGCATTGTATGTTGAATCACCAAGACCAGTAGTATTATTGCTTGCATTATAATCATTTTCATTCAAAGTGATTGTATGCCAAATTGGATTCCAAATAGCGGTAAATGTCGAAGTTCCGGTATATCCTTCCAAAGTTGGGTATTGACAAGATGGATCTACTGGATTTGATTCTGTACCCGATACAATTCCGTCCGTATGGTTTTCTATCGGCGCGGTAAGATCCGCGAACGCAGGGCATGCCAAACAGAGCACTAACCCTGAGGTTAAAAAGATTCTTTTCATGTTTCCTTCCTTTTTAGTTTTTCCTTATAAAAGCCCTTTTACCATAGCTTATATATCAAATCTTAGAAAAAAACGAATCGCTATTGCAAGTGAAAAATTTAAATTTTTTTCATTTTTTTTAAACTTTTTTTATTTTTCTTAGATTTCCGCCAAAAAAAATACCTGCGTTATACTAAGCATAACGCAGCCAATTAATATATATTTTGTTGTAAATTATTTTCCAACGTTCTTTTTAATCCATGCATAATGACGGAAAAACTCTATACCCGGACCAGCAGGCATCCCCATCCATTTTTGTCCGTCCGGAATATTACGGAAAACACCACTGTTTGCACCAATTTCCACATCATTTCCTATCTTTAATCCATTTGATATTCCTACATGTCCACCCAAAAGCGCACGATCACCGATTACGGCACCACCTGCAATTCCAACACCAGATGCCAAAAAGCATTCTTTACCAATTACTACGCCATGGGCAATTTGGCACAAATTATCAATCTTGGTACCGTCTCCAACAATAGTATCCGTCATCGCACCACGGTCGATACACGTATTCGCACCAACAGATACACGATTACCCAACACTACACGACCAGTATGTGGTATAAATACATTTTTTCCATTCTGACGTGTATAACCAAATCCATCTTTGCCAACAACAGCATTTGCATTTATTACACAATCAGAACCTATTGTTGCATTTTCAATGTGTGCGCCTGTTTGTACAATCGTATTTGCACCCAAAACCACATTTCGACCAATATAAGCACCAGGATAAATCTTTACACCTTCTTCTATAACTGCACCTGTTTCAATAGTCACATATTGTCCTACATAATTAGTGCGTTTTTTACGCCAAAAAACACCCTTTTCTATTGTTGCAAAATAAGACACCCCAAAACGCGGTTTTTCTGCATATATTTCCCCTAATATTTTAACTATGTCACCACGCGGTGATTCTGTTATCAAAAGTGTTGCCCCCTTTGGCGCATGTTTAATTTGTTCACGTTGTAATAATATAACCGTTGCTTTGGTATTTTCTAAAACCTCTATTGGTAATATTTTAAAAGCATTTGAATTACGTTCCGTAGAATAAAACGCCAATTGACCAGCGGTTGCATCTGCGATTGGAGCAACACCATTAACTACTTCTTTTGGATTACCCTTTAATTCTAAACCGAATTTCTTTGATAATTCCAGCGCAGTCATTTTTTTGCCACGTGGTCCGAAAATTTTACGCAATAAATTCTTTATACTCATATCAAAATCCTTTATTCATTATCCAGTATATCTTTCAATTCCATCATGTCAACCGGCATACGCGATTTAAAGTGCATTTTTTCGCCTGTTGTTGGATGTATAAATTCTAAAACTTCTGCATGCAACATTTGTCCATTGTGTTCACGTAAAAATGCCAATAATTGTGGATCTTTGACAGAACCAATATGTGATTTTTCACGTCCGTAAAGAGGATCACAAACGACAGGAAATCCATGTGATGACAAATGAACCCTTATTTGATGCGTACGTCCAGTCATAAGAGTACAGCGAAAAAGAGATATACCTGCACGTGTCCAAACATCCATAACATTCACAATAGTATGCGCCGGTTTACCACCAGTTTTTACCATACTCATTTTTTGACGATTACGTGAAGAACGCGCAATATTTCCTGTAATTTCCGCACCACCCCATGTTGGCACCCCCCATACAAATGCGATATATTTACGCGTTAAATCGTGCGTTGAAAACATTTTTACCAATCCACGATATGCAGCATCACTTTTAGCAAAGACCATCACACCGCTGGTATCTTTATCTAATCTGTGTACTACACCTGGACGTGTTTGCCCACCCAACGCAGATAAATTCGTATAAGACAATAAATTTTGAACCAATGTCCCTGTTTTATTTCCCGCAGATGGATACATAACCACACCACGTGGTTTATCAATTACGATTATATCATCATCTTCGAATAAAACATCCAAATCAAAATCATTTGATATATTGTCATATGCAATATCAGATTTTTTTTCGGTGATTTCTACAATAAATTCGTCACCTAATTTAGTTTTATCTGATAATTTCAATGCGCAATTGTTAGCGCGTTTTATATTAAATTTTTGAATTTCACTGCGTGAAAATTCCGGCATATTATTCGACAAAAATTTATCAATACGAATACCTGTGTTTTCTGAATCTACAATAAAATTACGAACATCAGCCATTATTTGTATTCCGTCCAATCTTTGCCAGTTATACATTTAGATATATCTATTTTGAAATTATGATTTCCTGTTACTGGGCAAGTTAAAATACCAGTAGAACGTGCGTCCAATGCATCTTCTGTTGCATTACGATAGGCAAAAGATACTGTTTCTGGCTTGTGCACACAAACAAGACGCAAATAACCACTCATCTTCCCATTTGGTGACAACCAAACACGAACACTGTCTGCTTCACCATAACATGGAAAAGCATCCAAATAGTACAACACCAGACCTTCTTTGACTAAAAATTTACTTTTTCCGCTGATTTGACCGCTATATTGTTGCCAAGGCAATCCTGTTATCGCAGCCCAATCAGTACTTGTAGAAAACAAACTTACCCGTGGTGGTGGTGGCGCATCTGGCACGGCATCTTCCGCAAATGCGGACACACATATTAATGATAAAAATATTGTTAATAATTTTTTCATTTTGATTCCTTTAATTCCACAGATAATCTCTTCACATGTGTTGGTTCCACCGATAACATATGATTAAATGTAACTGTCGTTTTTGCTTCTAGTAACGTGACAGGCGGAATAAAAGCCTGACGCGACAAAACATTATCATGTTCATCATATGATATTATCACTATGTTCGGTAAACCATAAATATCATCAGTTGTATTCGTTATATCCCCGGATACAAATATGCGTTTGGCACCTGTATCATCAGTCACAACATGAATATTTTTTTCATCTATGGTCGTAATCAAAGGTTTCTTACTGGAACCATCTGATAAATTAAAAATCACAACTGCAGAAAATATACACGCAGCAATAAAAGCGCTTAATGCCGCGATAAATCGCATAGTTGCATTCTGTCTAAACGGTATACGAGGTGTCCAAACATGCCCACAAACCGCGCATTTTACCGCGGTACTAGGTGTTTTTTCCATTGTATATTCTGTTTTACAAAAATCACAAGTTATTTTCATGCGTTTGTCCTTTGATATTTTTATAGCATAAATTATTTCAAATTCAACTTTTCATATTTAATTCGTATTTGTTCTTGCATATTGTTAATCGCATTAATGTAGTCGCCCACCGTTGCGTTAACATTAGCAGCAACTGCACCAAATATAGTTGTTGAAACCGTTCCTGGAACTGCCTCTGTTTTTATAATACGTGATGCCATACGCGACAGTTCTGGGAAATTTACATCAGAAAAACGGGCTTTTTTATTACCTATGTCCCAGTAAAAAGATGAATCTTTTGGATCTTGAATTTTATTAGCAATTACTAATTTTGGTGTAACAGAACCAGTATAGCCAACAGAAACATATGCTGCAGTTATGCTGCCTAAAATCAGATCCACATCTCCAATAACCTGTAATGTTGAAGATTTCCCAGGTGTTGGATTAATGCTAAAACCATTTAGAGTCAATGTATTAACATACAAATCGTTTGTATAAAATGATGAAAATTTTCCAGAATCTGCCAAAGTCAATGTTCCGCCAACATTCAAAGTACGCGAATCAGATGTAAACGCCCCATTAACAAAAGCTGTATTTGTAGAAAATATTGTATCTAGTGTGGCACGATTTGAAAACGATAATGAATTCGTCGAAAGTTTACTTACATTTAACTTTTCTTCAAATTGTGCTTTTCCTGCATCCAGTAACCGCGCTTTTACTATATCGTGTCCGTCCAGATTTAATGCAGACAACATCGTTGCATCACTTTCATTTTCCGATGGCAAGCGCCACAAATAATCTGCGTCACCACGCATAGTGGTTGTCATTCCAACCAATCCTTTCATATCTTTGATACCGAAATCATTGGTACTGCCATGAAATGCGCCAAAACCACCATATGTAATATCACCTTCAATGAACCCCAATTGACCACCACCAAGATTTACAATTTCACGCGTACGAAGCGGTGTAATTTCACTGTTTGATAAAATAACAATTCCTTGTAATACAGATTTATTGCTTCTATCTGCAGTCTTTAATATGCGTAATTGATATTCGTCTGAATAATTTTCAGCGATATATTCAGACAAACCATAATTTAATAAATCTTGTATTTTTACACGGGTTATATTTTTGCCCTTTGGTTTCATCAATTCTGTTTTGTTTTCAATAATATATCTTTCCAGCGCATTTTGAACATTTTCCATTTGTTTTGTTATCGCCACATTTCTGGCGCGCATAACCGCCGTTTGTTGATATCTGAAAACAAAAGGTATTATTATCGTAGCCAATGCAATAGTCATCATCAATTCAACCAACATCCCACCATGTTGCAAATTTTTATATAAAAAAGATTTCTTTCTTTTCGTCATCATTTATTGTGCCAATTTTTTTGCATTATAGATTTAAATTCAGACGCAACTGGGACAGATGGTATTGTTGCGCGTGTTAATATAAATTTTGAAAAAGACGGCGGTGTTGTTGACGGAAAATACCAAGAACCAATTCTTAAAGGTGCATCACCGGCCAACAATAATTCACCAGAAACAGTTATACCAAAATTTTCAAAAAACGCCATATCTGTCGCAGATACAAAAGGTGTCAAAAGTTTACTCATAGACATTCCACCGAAACCACTTATTGTCTGTGAACCTGTTGTTTTCAAAATTAAATTACCAGAAACATTCACTGAATTTCCTATTGTAGCTCTATCTACAACCAATCTGCCGTTTGTTGTATATCTGTTCCCGTTTAATTTATCTGCGCGTATCATTTGAAAACCGTTTGTATCACCAGTTACCCGCATAGAACCAATCGCAATATTCGCAGAACTCATATTTGCACCAGACGAAAAATACACATCTTCTGCATCAACAACATCTGCATTTAAAAACACCGCGTCAACATCGACTATCTTGGCAGATTTTGCATCGATATTGCTAACATTAAATATATTATTATTGTTCAAATGTAAAGTTCTTTGCATTTGATTCAAATCATCTTCACCCATAGTACCACGATGTAAAAATTTTGTTTTGTTTGCGCCAGCAAAATCACGTGATATTCTGTAAATCAAATCACCTACAAAAAAATCTTCGGGTGCAGATACTGCCCAACTCTGCGAATAAGCAATTCCATCTTCACGAACAATAGCGGCATCTTCGCCAATATGCTTTGCTATATTTGCAATTCTGTAATCTGACGCATCAATAGTGAAAGCCAAATAAACATCTGTGATAGAAGCCCCATTTACTTTATATTTATCAATAAAACCACTGTGCGCATTTGGTGCAATTTCTTTAATTTGTTCATCTGTCATCTTTATTTCTGCAACTTCATCCCATTGTGGTTGATTTATGCGTAAAAAGTTTATAACACCACCACGCAAATCAACAATTTGATTAGCAGTTGCTATATCTGCAGAATCATGTGTCATGTCTACTATTTGTCTGTAAAGGAAAGGCGATACAGCGATAACCACCGCAACAGCCAGAACAACTTCTGTCATTGTTGCACCACGTTGCGCAGATATTTCTGCACGATTAAAATGCTTTTTACAAACAATCATTTCTGCCGTCCACCAAACATTGCTTTATATTTATTCTAGCCTCTAATCTTTGCCAAAAAACATACTGACAAATTATGTTTTGCGCTAAAGATCTGCTGTTATATGTTTCGCCAAGTCCAGTTATAATTTCTCTGCAAGAAACAGTTTTTCCGTCTGTATCTTTTGCGCTTGCAATAATATCAAAAGAATCATTTTTTATAGTATCAACATATACGTCTGGCAACAAAGATGTTCCTGCTGGTCTAATATCAATCAACAATGCGCCACTTTGTCCATTTAATAACCCATAAGAAGTTTGATCTCGCAAAGATATGTTTGCCGCATAAATATTTGTCACTTCAACCCCCATCTTAGAACTATATGACAAAGTTTTCGAATCAATAAAAACATCTTGTCCACGGGAAGCATCTAAATAAGAACCTATATCTAATCTATCAACCACAAATTTAAAATTATCTGCACGTACTGCTCCATGAACACGCCATTCTGACGGTCCAACAAAACCAGTTTTGCCCTCACTCATTGCAAAATCATAAACAGCCGCAGAATTAGATTCGAAACCACCTGCTGTACCGTATTTAGAAATTGTACGCAAAGATAAATCACTTACATTTAATTCGCCACGCGACAGCGTCAAAGCCGCACCACCATCGGCACTTTGAAAAACCGTTCTGTTTGCATACATATCAGATATTCTGTTTTTTCCATCACGTCCCGTTTCTACACCATAAAGAACAAGAGTAGTAAATTGTCCGGTTTCAAAAACACCATTCCTTGCAAACAAAACACCTATTTTATCTATGGAATTATCATTCATATTCAATTCCGATAAAAATCCTACATTTTCACCGGTTTCTTTCTTTGATACAATATCTGTGTACATAACATCAACAGGTATTGTTACCTCTATACCATAACCTTTGAGTTCAGCATAAAAACCTATTCTTCTGGCTAATTCTGCCATTTGTATTTTTGATAAATTTCCACCACTAACCTTTATATAACTTTTTATACCTTCTTGATTTTTATCTATGACCAAAGATATTTTCTGTTTAAAACCTGTTTCTGGTACAAAACCCAAAGGCAAACCATAATTTTCCAAGACATCTACAAACTTATTTTCTGATAATTCTTGCTTTTTATACGGTAATTTTTCTTTTTGTTCGCGCAAATATATACGCGCAGCATTGTATGCTGTTTCTACTTGTTCAGTTGCCGCGTACATTTGTGCTGCCATATCCCGTGAAGATAATTTTTTAGCAAAAAAGGGGATAAACGCAAAAACCAACGTCAATGCTAACAAGGCTTGTAACAAGAAATTACCGCGCTGATTTCGCAAAATACACCCTCCTACGCCAGTAGTGTAGCAATTGAAAAAAATTATTGCAATCAGTTTTAAGTTGTTGTAACATTAGCATTGTTGAAACGTATAGGTGGTAACAAATCATCACCTAAGAGAAATAAGTATTTCCTTTAAAAAAAGAAAAAAAATGGCTAATAAAAAAAATCAAACACCTGTGGGTCAGATGATTCAGCGCTGTCACAAATGGCGTCAAAAAAGAAAACAATACATCGATCAAGCTCGTCAGACAAGTGATGAAATTGAACGTGAACGTTTATTACAAGCGGCGGAACATTATTGCCGTATCGCAAACGAAGAACAAATGAAAATTGATTCCATGCGTGATCCAAAAGATAAAACTATCGAACAGGAAGAAGCCGCTGAAAATTCAGAAAATTCTGAAACAAGTGATTCTGTTGAAGAAGAAGAAATGGGATTTCCTGATTTCATCGCAAATTTAAAATAAACAAGCATGTTTTTTTAATTGAAATCGTATATTTATTTGCTATGCTTTTCGCATAAGGAAGTATCATGGAAAATAATTATACTGTTTTAGCGCGCAAATACCGCAGTCAAGATTTTGAATCATTAATCGGGCAAGATGTTTTGGTAAAGACTTTGACCACTGCTATAAACACTGGCCGTATCGCTCATGCCTATATTTTCACAGGAATACGCGGAACAGGAAAAACCAGTACAGCGCGTATTTTGGCAAAGGCATTAAATTGTCTATCTTCGGATCATGCCACGTCTAAACCATGCGGAATTTGTGAAAATTGTCGTGCAATTGCAGCTGGACAACATATCGATGTTATGGAAATCGATGCTGCTTCCCATACTGGTGTTGATAATATGCGCGAAATTTTAGATGCTGCCCTTTATCGTCCTACGAACGCGCGATACAAAGTTTATATTATCGACGAAGTTCATATGTTATCAACCAGTGCTTTTAATGCGTTGTTGAAAACTTTGGAAGAACCACCAGAACATGTAATTTTCGTTTTGGCTACAACGGAAATAAGAAAGGTTCCTGTTACGATATTATCACGTTGTCAAAGATTTGATTTGGCACGTGTTCCAGTTGAAACATTAAAGAAACATTTCGCATGGGTCGCGGAACAAGAACATATATTTTTATCAGACGAAGCCAACGAATTATTGGCACGCGCCGCAGATGGTTCCGTGCGTGATGGATTGTCTTTATTAGACCAAGCCATAGCGCAAACTGGCGGACATGTTGACGAAGGTGCTGTTATGGATATGTTAAAAAGAACAGACCGCGGCACCGTTGTTAATTTTATGAAGACTGTTTTATCTGGTGATGTAAATGCAGCATTGTCTAAATTGGATGAAATTTATGCCAATGGTGCAGATTTAACAATGTTGCTTAATGATATGATGGAATGGACACATTGGGCCACCCGTATGTATCCATCATTAAGATTACAAGATGCAACATCTTCGCCATATACTGCTGATCAACGCGAAACTATAAAGAAAATAAACGAAACAATTTCTTTGAATACATTATCCCGTATATGGCAGGTTATGGTTGCAGCTGTTCCTGAATTACAAGCGTCTGGTAACCAAAAGCAATGTTTTGATATGTTGATTGTGCGATTGATGCATATCGCAGATATGCCATCTATCCCAGAAATGTTAAAACAAAATCCGACACCATCAACAACAAATAATGTTAAACCGGAAAAACCTGTTGTAGAACAACCAAAGTATATCGATATAAAAAACGCAAGTGAATTGGTTAACGCATTGCAAAATGCACGCGAATTATTACTTTATTCATATGTTAGTTCTAATTTAGAAATCATTGAATTTGGTGAAGATAAAATCAAATACTTTGATCGACAAAATGATAAAGGTTTTAATCAAAAATTAACATTGTGGTTAAAGGATAATACTGGTAAAAATTGGACACTTGAAATTGTCACCGAAGATCCACATCAACAAACTATTTCTGAACACAATAAATCTGATATCGAAAGCGACCCCATGGTGGCCAGCGCGATGAATTTATTTGAAGATGCAGAAATTGTAAACATATCTAAATAACCAAAGGGTAAACAAAGATGAGAGAGCAATCAGGTCGTTCCTTAATCGAAGTTGTCGGTGTTTTGGCAATCAGCGCAATCATGATATCTGCAACATATGCGATGTATCATTCTGCAAATCAAAAGCAAAAACGTTTGATCGCAAGTGAAGAATTAAAAGATATCGCACAAAAAACGAAAACTTTGTTGGGATATTCTACATATTTGCCTGTATCCATAGATTATTTAATTGAATCAGGTGTAATAAATAGCGACAAAGCACCTGCGGGTGGTGATAATTGGTCTGTAACCAGTAATTTTGATGGCACCGAATTTTCTATTAATTTAGTTGATTTATCATTTGAAGAATGTGCCTATTTTACCACCAAAAAATTTGATTGGGCAACAGATATCAATATTAACAGTTACAGTTCTTCTGATTCATCATATTGTATGAAATCTGGCGGTAACACCATATCATTCATAGTGAAATAAAATAATGAAATTACACAATTTTATTTTTATCGCTTTTTCAATTATGCTGTCTGGATGTTTACAATATCACAGTCCTGATCGTAGTGATTGGAATCAATATTTATACGGAGCATCCTTTATGGATATGACAGAAACCGCAAAAACCGCAAAATTACCCGTATATATGGGACAAGGTGGAAAGATAGTTACACAAAGCGGCAAACTGTCCGAAAAAATGCAATATGGCGACAAAAACAATATTGATAATGCTATTTTAATTAATTATATGTCTAAAGTTGAATATGAATTATATGATGCTTTACGCAAACCAGGACTTTCTGTTCAACGCGTTGGCACAGATGTTGTGATAATATTGGTTCGCAATGCAATCATGCAAGAAGATGTTGCCGATATATCTTCTGATGGCGCAGATACATTAAAAACTATCTCTAAAATATTGAATAAATACAACGCAACATTTATGGAAATTGCTGGGTACACAGATTCAATAAAGAACCAAAGTGCTGCACATGCTCTGTCTTTAGATATGGCTGAACGTGTTGCTGTATATTTCGCAAAACATAATGTTTCTACATCGCGTATGTTTATTGTTGGACGTGGTGCGGCGCGACCGATTGCTGCCCAAGATGATATCGGTCGTTTAACAAATCGTCGCGTTGAAATAAGATTAAGTCCAGCAAGATAATCATTGATTTTTTGCAGAAATATTGCTATATTCTCATCAGTTAATAAATAACCAAAAGGAAGAAAAAATGACACAAACAAAAGAATTAAATCCAACATTGAAAAAATATTCAAAAATGGGCATTATTGCGGCCGCTGTGATTGTCGTTGCAGCATTGGGTATTTGGGCTGTTTCTGGTATCCGTAAAAATGTGGATACTGCAACCGCATTAAAAGATGTAACCGAAACAGCTGTCAGTGGCGCAGATTTACGTATCGCGGTTGTCAGCATGGATAAAATTCAAACTGAAGCCAAGGTTTTAGATGATTTACACAAACAACGCGCAAATATGGAAAACAAATTAAAATCTAAATTAGAAAAAGAACAAAAAGAAATTGAAAAAGAAAAGGCTGATATCGAAAAATCTCAAGATGTTTTATCCCAAGAAGCCTTGCAACGTCGTGTTGTAGAATATCAACGTCGTGTAAATCAATTCCAACGTAATTTGTCTGAAAATGCACAAGCAATTGAAACAGCTTATCAAGAAGCATTGTCAACAGTACAAAAAAGACATTTGGATCCAATTATCGAAGGCATTATTGCAAAGAAAAAATTGGATTTAGTAATTGACGGTCGTATGGCGCGTACTGGTGCAAACACGAAAGGGTTGGATATCACGGACGAAGTTGTAAAAGCATTAAATGCTAAAATTTCCTCTGTTAAAATGGACACACCGAAAGGTTTGTAATATTTTATAAAAAAACTTCAGCCGCCCCTTTTGGGGCGGTTGCTTTATACCGTAAAAAGTGATATAATATTCATAAAATAAATGATAGGGGGATATCGTGAAAAAATATATTATACCCACGATAATGGTTTTTGCTTTTATCTTAGATGCAAATGCTGCGGTAAAAATTAAAAACAGCACTGCGCAACGTTATATGGAACAAAGCGAAAACACTGGAAACGAAGAAGTGCTTGACGAAGAAGCTGCTATTGCGACATTGGAAAACGATATCCGAATTTTAGATGAAGAAATCGAAAAATGTAAAAAACAAAAGAAGGGTTGGATTGCTGCAACTGTGGTTGGGGCTGCTGGTGTTGTTGCGACTGGAACCGCCGCTGCTGTTCAGGGTGTAAAGATAAAAGAAAAGAAAGATATTGCAGAAGAGAAAAGACGAGAAGTGGATGAAAAAAATCGTGAATTATTAGAATTACAAAACAAAACACGGGATTTAAAATGAAAAAGTATTTCTTGTTGGGTTTAATTGTAGCAATTATGCCAAGCATTTGTTTTGGTGCCAGGTCGAGTTATACGCAATTGGTTCGCGAAAAACAACGCAAAATGGCAGAATTGGAAAAATGTATGGGATCAACCAATGGATTAAAAATAGCGGGACTTTCCACTTTGGGATTATCTGCAGTTGGTGTTGTTGGCAATTTAGCTGAGGCACAAAAAATAAAAGAATATGACGAATACATAGAAGAAAAAGTACCAGAAGCCATGGAAAGAATAGAAACATCCATCGCCGAAGAAAAAGGGAAATTGCCACCAGAAGAAAATGCTAACACAGATTCAACAAAGCGTTATGTTGTTATAAACGGAAAAACTCTCCCAACACAAATACAAGCTAAGGACACTAGCAAACAACCACAAACAGTTGAACAAATTGGTCAAGATGCTGTGTTTGGCGAGAAGGATACAGATTTACATTTTGATGATAATGTAAAGGCACCTGTACAGGTTGAAACAAACTTTCCGCTTACACTAGATTTAAAAACACCTAAAGCTGACGGTATATTAATGCAAAATATTCAAGAAGTTATTCAGACAGGTGCTTCTGAACAAGCAGAAGAAGATTAAAAAACGCCGGTCGGCGTTTTTTTTATTATTACCGGCTGTTTTGTTTTTGCCAAAGATTTGCACGTTTGACATATGCGCGTGCCAATTCTGTATCAAACCGTGGCTTTTCATCGAACATATCTGATGATTTCAATTTTCCTTCGGCATCTATCCAAGTTAAATAATCGTTTGGTAATATTTGATTTATTTGTTTAAGGTTGCCAATAACATTATTTGGTGACATACCACCGCTATATCCCATTGGATGATTTTCATAAATTGGTTTTTGCCAAGATTCTGGTGTTATACCACAACCGCCAGATGCATCAAATAACAATGAAAAAGGAACACGCGTTTTGTGTAATTTTTCTATTGCCATTTTTGTTTTATCATTGTATTGAAATATAAATTCTTGTTTTGGAAATTCCCACGATATTATAGCAGCCATATAATCCGGGTTGATATTGGTCGCGGTTTCTTTCGGCATATTTATTTGTATACGCCTTATAAGTGGTTTATTGTGTCTTTGAAGTTTTATCCATTCTGCGATTATATCTGGTATTTTTCCATTTACACAAATATCATTTGCCCATTCACTGTTTATATGAATTGCAAGGTTTATTGGACGTGATAAATGCATACTTTCACGTAATACATTAGTAAACCATACATTGCGTGGCAAACCAGAGTTCATTTTCGAAGGATGGCATTGAACTGCTATTTCCGCATGGGGCATATATGCTAATTTAAAAATCGATTCAATAGAATTGTGTTCACGGGGGTCAGAACAAGTTATATATCTTAATTTCATTTTTTGTCCCTTTTACTCTTCAATCTCAATTGTCCACACGCAGAACCAATATCTGCCCCCCTTTCCCGTCTTATTCTGGTGTGTATCCCATTTTTTATCAATATATCTTGGAAACGATGAACCGCATTTCCGGAAATTGACGCAAAATCACGTTCATCAACACTGTTCCAAGGTATCAAATTCACCATAACATTATGTCCACGCATTAATTCGACCAATTTTAATGCATATTCTTCTGTCGCATTATAAAGCACCGTAACGCCATTTTCGTCTTTTTTACCCAGCAATATATATTCAATCATTAATTGGCGATTGGTGGCTGTTGAAAACGCAAATGCGGCATCCAAAACTTCGTGCAATTTATATCTGTTGTTTATCGGCATAATCTGACTGCGTAATTCATCAGTTGGCGCATGTAAAGATATCGCCAAATTTATTGGTCGTCCCCATTTATTCAAATCATTTATACCCGGTACTATTCCGCAAGTAGACACTGTGATTCTGCGCCAAGATATATTTAATTCACTGTTTGCACGTTCCAAAAATCCGATTACATTTTCAGTATTTTGTAATGGTTCGCCTGTACCCATAACAACAATATGCGAAACATCACCATTATTAGGATCCCCATTAGGATGAATATCACGCACCCTGTCCCCACGCAATTCCCATTGTGCAGTCAACACTTGAGCAAACATTTCGTTTACAGTTAAGTTGCGTTTAAGTCCAAGTAAGGTCGAAGCACAAAATTTACATCCCATTGCACAACCTGCCTGAGATGATACGCAAACACTGTTACCATAAGTGGTTCGCATTAAAACACATTCGATCTGTTCACCATCATTTAATTCCAGTAAAAATTTTGTAGTTTGATTGTCGGCACTTTCCAATTTTTTTACAATCTTCACTGGCAAAGTTTCCGCACATTCATCCAATTTTTCACGCAAATCAGTCGGCAAATTTTTCATAACGCTAAAATCTGGCGCACCACGATTTAACCATTCACGGATTTGTTTTGCACGAAAACGTGGCAGACCTAAATCAGTCACAAATTTTTCTAATTCAATATCATTTAAATCAAATAAGATTGTTTTCATAATTTATATCTGTCGTCATTGATTATTATAACTGCTTTGCGGCGCAATTGTTTTAATTGTTGATCTGCGATTACAGCTGCTTTCTTATATTCCGCGTTCTGTTTAATGATGTTATCAAGATTTTTATATTCTTTGCCCTTTTTTTCATTACAAATCAAAACGGCAGAACCATCTTCAACTTTTGACCAAGTTAACAATGGCAATCCTGCAAGTTTTGCACGTATTTCTGGTGCTAATTCGTATTGCATCGCGGTGATTTTTTGTGGATAACCACCTAAATCTTCAACCATTTTTTCAGCCATATCGCAATTTTTTGGGCTGACTAATTTTTTTGCCACATCATTCGGAACATCTGTTAAACGAATAATTGTTATTTCCACTGGCAATCCATGTTCACGCGCAATTTCTGATTTTTCTTCGGCAATATCTGATTTAGAAACTTCGATTGTCGGAATAATTGTTCGTGCAATTATAACCTGCCACGCAATATCAGAACGCACAGCCAAACGCGCCATTGAACGAGTTGTTGGACTTAAATCGCCTAAATTCATACGTTTTAATTCTTTATCAGCATCTTTGTCTGTTGGTTTAACATTGAATTTAGCAGCATGTTCCAATTTAATATAATCATCGATGATATTTTGAAAAGCCTGTTTACGATTTGTTGCTGATGTTTTACCCTGCTTTGCCATCAATTCTGTACGCGCTGTTATATCAGCATCCGTTATTGGATTTCCATTTACCGTTCCAACCACAGTCGCTGCATTTACAAATTGAGAACCGCAAAATAATATAGTTAAAGCACTTAATACTTTTTTCATCGCCTTTCCTTTTTAATAATATTTACCATCAATACTCATACCAAATTTAAATCTGTAGGTAGTATTTCCAACATAGTCATTTTTAACGGTGTTATCACGACTGTATTCCAAAGAGAAATGATAACACGGATGTTCATAATAAAGCCCCGCAGAATGTTTTTGTACAACATGTTCGTACGCATTATATATCACAGAACCCGCTATACGCAACCGATTAGTCAAAGGCATACCTGCACCAGCAGCAATTTCATGTGTGTCTGTATCATTTGTAGAATACACATCAATTGGTTGTGTATTCCAAATATGGCCCACATTTAAATAATAGCCAGACTTACCAACATACAAAGAATTTTCAATATGGCTAAGCCCCATATCTTCACGATCAAAACGAAAACGGCTGGAAAGTTGAAAGTATTTTTGTGAATATGCTATACGACCAACATAATCTGAAAAGCCATTTCTGAAACCATTTTCGTTAAAATTTTCATCCGTAGATTCAGTATTAAAATCATAAGTTTGCCCCAAAAACACCTCTATATTATGATTATCGTTGAACGCGGCCCACCTTGCACCATAATCTATGAAATTACCATTTTCCCAAACATCAAGACCAGCAAATCTGTTATCTGAAAACAATGTCGTATCTGACAAGAATCGACCGGCAGAATCATTATCAACCGCAAAAACAGAATCTTTTACATGTTGCATTATTGTTAAACGTGCGCGTGGTTCAATGATATAAGTCCAACTGTCTTTAACACTATACATCGGTAATCCCCATTCAACATAACCACTTGGCAAGAAACGCGTTTTAATTCCAGAAAAAGATTCATCTATCTGACCGTTGTCATCATATACTTGTGTTTTATCAAAATTATAAATATCGTACCGCGCAGCAATACTGGCTGTTAAACGATTTCCCAACCACAAAGTCCATGGTGAAATAATACGTGCTTCACCAATAAGACGTTGACTGTCTGAATCTTCACCAGAAACACCTAAAATATCGCCAGCAAAACTAAGATAAGTTTCTTTAAAAAACGGATCTGTCTTATATGTACCACGGACATTAGGCAATATGTTTCCAGATACAGAATGTTGATTTCCATGTGCTTGACGTAATTCTTGGAATATGTGTGCATCTGCAACGACAAAACTGTTTTGTCCAAACAATTCTAACTTCGCCCCAGAATCAAGGTAAGGCTGATAATCATAAAACCCATATTTCTGTAAATAAGTTTTATCAGATGTTCGCGCAACATACACATATGCGCGTGCATTTTCACCCAATTCTATTTCGTCATCGTTATAAATATGCCAACGATTTTTACCTTCTTTGTTGCGTGTAAAAGAACCATCCGTCCTGAATTCAGAATGCGTTAAATTCAATCTGTGTTCCAATTGCAATAATGGATTTTCTTTTGTTAAATATGACAAAGTTGTTGTTAAATCGTGTTTATTAGAAAAATTGATATACAAAGGTATATTAATTTGCAATCCCATATCATTTGTAGAATTAAAACTGGGAGTCAAAAGACCAGTCTTATATTTCACAGAAGGGTCTGGCATTTCATAATACGGCAACCAAAATATCGGCAAAGAATCATTATAAACCCAAAAAGAAGAGTTATAAAAATATAACATTTTCTCATCAGAATCATGTATAACTTTCCTACTGAATATTTCCCACGCATTACCATAGTCATCACAACCATCACATGCAGTAAATTCTGTATTTAACGCGATAGTTTCAGAACCTTTTCTTTCTATTTCTTCGGCACGCAAATAAACATGATGCCCCAACCACAGTTCTATATCACTAGTGGCAATATTATCCTTGTCCTTTGATATGGTCAAATTATTCAGTTTTGCACGTTGACCAGAAGCATTTGTCATTTCTGCATCACCAGAAACTTTCATTTCTTCGGTTTTTATATTGTATTCTATTGTGTCAGATTTTATTGTTTTAGGTTCGTCAAAATTAACCCCTAATGCCAGCGCATCAGATACAACAAAAAACAAAGATAAAAATGACGTTAAATATTTCATTTTTTTACTAATAATCCAATCAACCCCGCCAACACAACAAAAACCCCAAGTGCAACCAAGCCAACATCTGTTACACTGTCTGTCATATTAGATACAGACATATATAATGCCATAATTACAGCCATTGCCAATACCGCCAAAGCCGGTGCAAAACTTGCCCTGCGTCGCAACAGAGATGTTTTTAACAAAATCAAAGTACAAACAACAGCCAAAATCAAATTCATAAACGGATTTATTAAACGTGTACATATTTCGACCAATGTTAACTTATGTTGCCTGTCGCTTTCTTGTGAAAATACGGATTCCAACAATACTGATGTAGGTATTCTGCGCACGCGGAAAGACATATCAGATTCACTTTCAACCAAATTCAAATCCATGTCTAAACTGTCAAAAGTCCCCGTTGTAAAACCCTTTTTACCAAACATTTGCAACGAACCATTATTTGTTACAATAGACAACCCATGAATTGTAGATACCAATTTTCCACGTTCTGCGAACACCAACATTTGATTTTTTTCTTCACGCATATCTGATATCATCAATTGATTCAAATCATTTCCAGAAACATTATCAACATATACAACCAAACCATTTGCCAATTTTGTAAATGCACCCTCTTGTAATTTAAGATGTGCCAACCCATAACGCAAATTCCATTGTGTGCTGTAAAACAAAGATTGACTGGATGGAACAATCCAGATATTTAATACCAAATGAATCAAAGTTAACACCGCGGCAAATTTAATAGCCGGTCGTGCAATTTGCCACGGAGACATACCCGATGCCGCCATAACAGTTATTTCATTGTCTGAAATCATTTTGTTATAAATAAAAATTATCGTAATAAAAGTAACAAATGGTATGATAATAGATATTATAAACGGTATCATTAACGAAGTCAGATACACAAAGTTACCAAAATCAACCCCGTAAACCAGCAAAAATTTCATCATTGTCATTATCTGCATCATCCATGCTACACCGACCAGGATTAACAGCAACATGATAAAGATACCAAGTAATTGATTTCTAAAATATTTACTAATAATGCTCATAATATGAAAGTATAAAGCCCAAAACAACACCCGTCAAGCAACAATAAGAATAAACAACGGAAAAACTATTGAACAACTGGCCCCGCAGTAAATGCACCAGTACCGGCATTGGTTAAAAAGGCGCCAGTTACAGTATCATACAACCCTAAAACATTACTGCTGTTTTTAGCAGGTATATAATTATGCGCCATTGTGTCACCATTCCAAATTGTTAAACCGTATAATTTCATTTTTCCAACAGAGTATGTTGTACTATATGTATTATTACCGTTAAAACCGAACACATATAAATTTTTTGATGATATTGGGGAAGTAGTGGTATTTGCTGTTTTTGTTACATCGTCTATCCCAATTGTTCCCACGGTTGGATAATTTATCTTGAATTGATATACAGTATCTAACAAAGTGTTTGTTGTTAATTTACATGCGGTACCGTTATAGGAACCACCATTTGGTATCAGGGTATATGTAGGGAAGCGGTCAATAGAATATGGATTGCCACTTGCATATGCTGTCTGATTAGATGCACCAAATATAACCTGTTGATCAATATTTGTTGTGATACTTGCTATCAATAAAGTTCTCATAGTTGATGTTGCGGGATAACCTAAATTGATATACGCATTTAAATTTTTGCCACCTTCGATATATCTTAACCGTGTATATCCAGCAGGCAATCCACGAATTTTCCATCCATTAAATGTATATCCAACTTTTGTAGGTGGATTTGATGGCACAGATAAAGAACCGTCATAGGTACAGGTTTTTGCCGCATCTTGAACAGTTGTTATTTGTGTACCATCGCTGTACCAAGCCAGATTTATCTGATTTGCTTGCCAATTCGCTTGTAAATTTGATGTACCACTATAGGTATTCAATGTAGAATTATCACATGATGCACTGGTCGAATTTGCTGTGATACCAGTTGCAAACAGATTTATAGAAAAAACAGAGAAAACAAATGCGAAACAAAAAGTGCTAATTTGTTTTAATCTATTTGCCATTTCTATATTCCCCTTTATGGGAAAGATTATACCACATTTTGAATACAAAGAAAAATAGTTTTTAAACAAATAAAAAACCGGCATTTGCCGGTTTTTTTAATACATAGTTTGAAGAACATGTTTGTTCTTGTCGATATCTGATAACATTTTACCGCTGCCCAATGCAACACATGCCATCGGGTTATCAACCAAAAATGCCGGCAATCCAGTTGCTGCACGAATAGCAGCATCAAGCCCACGAAGCAATGAACCGCCACCAGTCATAGCAATACCCAAATCTGCGATATCGGCAGATAATTCTGGTGGTGTAGATTCCAACGCAAGATGAACTGTATGAATAATTTTTGCAACCGTTTGAGAAAGAGCCGCTGCAATTTGTGATTCTGTGATAACTGTTTCACGTGGCGTACCACTCATCAAATCGCGTCCCTTTATTTTCATGGTCAATTCATTAGCTTTGTCCTTTGGCATAACGGCAGTACCAATTTTCTTTTTTATTTCTTCGGCAGTATTTTCACCGATTAATAAGTTTTTGTTCTTGCGAACATAATCGATAATGTCTTCATCCATTTGGTCGCCCGCAGTACGAACAGCATTTGAATAAACAATTCCGCCCAAAGACATAATTGCAACTTCTGTCGTGCCACCGCCAATATCCAACACCATTGACCCCAAAGGTTTATCAACTGGCAGCCCAGCACCAATCGCTGCAGCCGTAGATTCTTCAACGATATAAACCTTGCGTGCACCAGCAGCGTCAGCGGCTTCTTGAATAGCACGTCTTTCCACTTGTGTTGCACATGATGGCACACAAATAATTATAAGTGGTGCCGCCAATGGATTTCTCTGATGTACTTTGCGGATAAAGTATTTTATCATTTCTTCCGCAACTTCAAAGTCTGCTATAACACCGTCACGTAATGGACGCACAGCAGATATACGACCAGGGGTACGACCAAACATTTTTTTTGCTTCTGCCCCAACAGCCTTGATTTCTTTACGTCCTAACAATCTGTTTTCTACAACAGCAACCACAGATGGTTCATTAAGCACGACACCACGATCTTTGACATAAATCAAAGTGTTTGCCGTTCCCAAATCAATAGCCATATCTGCGGAAAAGAATTTTAATAACCAATTATACATGTGCCTTTCTCTTGTCTTGTTTGTCCGCATTATAAAACAGGTAGAGAAAAAATCAAGCCCACAAAAGATAAATTTTGCTTTTTTATTTGCTTTTCTTTCAATTCTGGTATTATTAGGGGTATGAAAAGACAAACTATACGTAATCACAGGGATTTTTTAACATCACCAAATGATCCAAAGGTGGTGTCAGATTGTTTTATGCTTAAAGCAAAATCTGCGAAGATTACGGGCGATGCCAGATATGGTTTAATTGCGTCGAAAAAAACTTTTAAATTTGCGGTTCAACGCAATCGTGCAAAAAGATTAATGCGTGATTGGTTGGCTTTTAATGAAGATTTAATGTTGCCAGATTTAGATTATATTTTCATTTTGCATAATTCTATTTTGGAATGTGATCGTGAATCTGGTCGCAAAAGCGTGGCATCTGCATTGAAGAAAATTTCAAAAATGCACGAAAAAAATGCAAAAGAATCACAATAATTTTTTTACGCGCGCCGCATGTAAAACAGTGCGTTTATATCAAATATGTATATCGCCGTTTATTGGTGGGCGTGCGGCATGCAGATTTACCCCGACTTGCAGTGAATATACAAAACAATCTATTGAAAAATATGGGGTTATAAAAGGGACGTGGATGGGGATGAAACGTATATCTCGGTGCAGACCTGGTGGTGGGTATGGATATGATCCTGTTCCTTGACATAAAAAATCATTGTGGTAAAATTAGTATTGATATATGGCTTTAAAAAAGGATTTATAATTATGGCTTCTTTTCGTTCGACGGTTGAAAACATGTCCAAATTGATGGATGAAATGGGCATTACAGAACTAGATTTAGAACGTCAACTGTTATTGGGTTTATATCGTAAACATATTCATTTATCTAAACAACAAACTGTGGCGGCACCTGCTGGCGGGTTTGTTCAACAACCAAAGGCAAACAATGCTGAAAAAATATCTGGTCATGTTTTGAAATCTCCAATGGTTGGTGTTGCTTATTTAGCACCGGAACCAGGCGCAAAACCATTTATAAAGGTTGGGGCAACAGTAAAGGCTGGCGATACAGTTGCTTTGGTTGAAGCGATGAAAACCTTTAACCCGATAAAATCTGATGTTGATGGTGTTGTCAAAGAAATATTGGTATCTGACGGCGTTGCTGTCGAATTTGATACCCCGATTATGGTTATAGAACAGGTTTCAAATGCCACAGATTAAGAAAGTTTTGATTGCTAACCGTGGGGAAATTGCCCTGCGTGTTATTCGTGCTTGTCGTGATATGGGAATAAGAACTGTGGCGGTTTATTCTACCGCAGACAGGGATGCAATGCATGTGAAATTAGCAGATGAATCTGTATGTATTGGCCCTGCACAGAGCAGTGAATCTTACCTTAATGAATCTGCAATATTAACGGCGGCATTATTAACTAATGCGGATGCAATTCATCCGGGATATGGATTTTTATCTGAACGCGCTGACTTTGTGGACAAAGTTGAACAGCATGGACTTATTTGGATTGGCCCAAATGCGGACATGATACGCAAAATGGGTGATAAAGTTAATGCGAAAAAAACCGCTATAAAATGTGGTTTACCGGTTGTTCCTGGTTCTGATGGTGCGATAAAAACCGAAGAAGACGCGCTGGTTTGGGCGGACAAAATCGGATATCCTGTTATGATAAAGGCTGCGGCTGGTGGTGGTGGTCGTGGTATGCGCGCAATACATAATGCAAACGAATTGCGCGAAGCTTTTCCGATCGTAAAAGCGGAATCAAAAACTGCCTTTGGCGATGATACGCTTTATATGGAAAAATTATTATTACATCCACGTCATATTGAATTTCAAGTTTTGGCAGATAAACATGGCAATGTTGTGATTTTCGGTGAACGCGATTGTTCATTACAGCGCAAGAATCAAAAAATTATGGAAGAATGCCCTGCGGCAATATTAACGCAAAAGAAACGCGATGATATGATTGAAATTTGCAAGGCCGCAGCCAAGAAAATGAAATACACAAATGCTGGCACTTTTGAATTCATGTTCGAAGATGGCAAATTTTATTTCTTGGAAATGAATACCCGTTTGCAAGTGGAACATCCTGTAACAGAAATGGTTTACGGTGTTGATTTGGTTCGCGAACAAATAAGAATTGCTGCTGGTGAAAAATTGGGATATACGCAATCTAATTTAGTTGCACATGGACACGCAATAGAATTTCGCGTTAATGCCGAAGATCCGGAAACATTTATTCCTAACCCTGGCAAAATCACGTTATATGCCCCTCCAGGTGGTATGGGTGTACGTGTAGATTCTGCTGTGTACAGCGGATATACAATTCCACCAACATATGATTCTATGATCGCTAAATTGATTGTACATGCGCAATCAAGACCGGCGTGTATTATGCGTGCAGAACGCGCATTAGATGAATTTGTTATCGAAGGTATCAAAACAACAATTCCATTACAAAAAAGATTACTGGAAAATTCTGATGTACGTCAGTTAAAGACAGATAATCATTGGTTGGAAAATTTTTTGGAATCTGAAAAACAACAGGCAGAACCAATCGAAGAAAAAGAATAAAAAATACCGGCATTTGCCGGTTTTTTTTATAATAAATTAATTATTGTAGAACTGGTCCAGCAGTTAAATTACTGTTTCCTACAAAGCTTTGACTTACCTTATCCCAAAAACCAGGCTGATTACTAGAATTTTTTACAGGAACATAGTCGCGAACCACTACACCGTTCTTTTTTAATCGCGCCATATATATAGTATTACCTGCAACAGTATTTTGAGAATCCTGGCCAAACAAGCCTATTGACCTTGATGCTAGTGGTGTATAACTAGCATATGTTTTTGTTTTGGTATCTTCTGTATCAGTTGTTTCATCTTTGACATACAATGTCGCAACCCCATTTTTATGTGATGCCCTTATGTAATATGTATGCGAAGCATTACGGGTTATACCTGATTTTAATGCACAAGAATCAGAAGGAGAACAATTAACCTGTAATTGTATTGTATTACCATTTGAAGAACCAAAAATGCCCCAAATAGTACCAGAACGACTTTCGAAAATATACCAAGAACCAGTTGTCGGTTTTACCCTTATCTCATATTCCATATCATCAACATCATCTGCGATACCTGTATCAACATGAGTGGCAGTACTATTTATTACACCGTTCACTTTGGTATAACCACTTGGAACACCCCTGATTTTCCAACCATTAAAAGTATATCCTGTTTTTGTTGGTGGTGTTGACGGAACAGATAAACCACTATCATAATTACAAGATGTTGCTGCATCTTGTACGGTTGTTATTTGTTCGTCATCACTGTACCAATAAAGATCTATCTTATTTGCTTCCCAATTTGCTTGTAAATTTGATGTAC
>JAEEGL016739799.1_pt1 | contig 28030 bp, 21 predicted proteins | sample 9134231 | NCBI WGS metagenome assembly JAEEGL01 (sample SAMN16246548, study PRJNA631951) | gut metagenome | biome: gut microbiome; feature: rumen; material: fiber-attached | host: Bos | place: Iran: Karaj | collected 2018-10
CAAGGACTATTTTTAAATCTGTTGACGAATTAATGGAAATTTGGGATAGAATTTATGATTTATATGGGAAATGTTCGATTGTGTTTACCGGCGGGGAACCTACAATATATCCTAATTTCTTTGAATTTATAGCAAAATTATCACAAAAACATTATCCGATAAATATTTCAAGTAACGGTTCCGGTGATTTAAAGAAAATGGTTGAATTATGTGATAATAAAAAAGTTTCTATGTCTATAAGTTTTCACACTCAATTTGATACGGCCGAAGATGTAATAAAAAGGGCAAAATATTTAAAAGAAAACGGATTTTTGGCGGAATTTGTCAATTATTGTTGTTGGCCTCCTACGATACCCAAACTTATGGAGTATGTTAAAATGTTTAAAGAGGAAGGACTTGTAATAAAAGCAATTCCTTTTTGCGGACAATATAATGGTAAAAATTATCCCGATTCTTATACCAAAGAAGAAAAAGAAATTTTAGGTATAAATGAAGTTTGGGAAAATAATGTTAAAAGAAAAGGAACGTTATGTGCCGCAGGACAAAAATCCGCATTAATTTTTCCGGATGGTAAAGTGGCAAGATGCGGACAAATTGGTGAAAGAATTTTAGTAGGAAATATATTTGATAAAAACTTTAAGCTTTTAGACAAACCGCAGGAATGTGATGTTGATATGTGTCCTTGTTTAAAAGCTGTAGATGTTGAATAAAAGGAATATAAAATGAATATTGAAGAATTAAAACAAAAGATGAAAGTTTTACCGAAACATCCGAGAATTTATCCTCCGTATAAAATTCATTGGAATTGGGATATTTCTTTTAAATGTAATTACAAATGTTCTTATTGTGAAGTTGTAAGAAGAGATGAAGAGTTTAATACACAAATTGCAGATACGGATAAATGGAGAGAAGTTTGGGACAGAATATTTGATAATTATTGGTGTACACATGTAAGATTTTCCGGTGGAGAACCTACGATATATCCTAATTTTTTACCGTTTTTGGGAATGTTGTTGGAAAAACATACGGTAGATATAACGACAAATTTAAGTTTTGATTTAAATAAATTCTTGGATAAAGTAAAACCGGGAGGACTTTCAATATCTGCAAGTTTTCATCCGGAATTTACAGACTTTGAAACATTTTTTGAAAAATTAAAATATTTACATTTTCACGGATTTCCGTCTACATTATCTTATGTTGGATATCCTCCTCATTTAGATAAAATTCCTGAATACAAAAAAAGATTAGAAGATTTGCACATGTATTTCAAAATAATTCCTTTCATAGGAAATTACAAAGGTAAAAAATATCCTGAAGCATATGATGCAAGAGAAAGAAGATTGTTGGAAGGTTTTGCTACCGATTCCCAAGATGAACATTTAAATGACATGAATTCAAGATGGGTTGAATGGAGAGTAGAAAAAGAAGAAAATAAAGAAACAAGGGATACAAAAATAAAATTCGGAAAGCTTTGCAGAATGGGTCAAATGTATGCAAAGATACATCCTGATTTAACAGTTACAAGATGTTGTGCCGGTTATCACGGTCAACAATCAGGAAGTTTGGGACATCTTTTGGATCCGAACTTTAAGTTGCTGGATGATGCTGCACCCTGCAGTGTTGATTATGATTGTCCTTGTTTTAAAGGTATGTTTGTAGGTGAAGAAGAAGATAAGTGGGAACCTTTATGGGAATCTTTGGATCATCCTGTATACAAGGTTGAGTATATGAAAGAATATGCAAAATATTTAAGGGAACAAGGTAAAAAATAGTTATGGATAAAATTCAAAACAGAGCAAATATTCCTCCTAACAGATGTTTTTTTACATGGGATATTCAGTATGCCTGCAATTTTAAATGCAGTTATTGCTTTTTCTGTAACAGTTGGGAAGAAGAAAAGAAAAAAAACAGATATCCCGGGTTGGAAAAATGGAAACAAATATGGGACGATATTTATAAAAAATATGGCGGCGGACATGTTCATATTTCCGGTGGAGAACCGTTTTGCTATCCGGATATTATTGAGATAACAAAACATTTAATAAAAAATTTTACCGTAGAGTTTGATACTAACTTATCTTGGGATGTAGATAAATTCATGAAAGAAATTGGCCCGGAGAGAGTAAAGTTTGCGGCAAGTTTTCATCCGCAATTTGCAAAGTTTGAAGAACATTTGGTTAAGATAAAAAAATTAAAAGATGCCGGTTATGATTTTGGTATAAATTATGTTGCACATCCGACTCAATTGGAAAAGATGCCGTATTATAAACAAAAATTAGATGAACTTCATGTCTCTTTGGATGTTATGCCGTTTAGAGGACAATATCAAGGGAAAGAATATCCTGTAAGTTATACGGAAGAAGAAAAGAGATTAATTGAATCCGTGGATAAGAATACAGCTTCAAGAATGTTGGAAGCATATGCTCCGAAGAAAAAAGAAGAAGAAAAAAATGATGAACCTAAAAAAGAAGTAAAAGAAGAGTCTAAAATACAATTGGATCCCAATGATTCAACAGCTCATTATGCAAAAACGAACAAACATTATCACAAACTTTGCAGAATGGGACAGATGTATACAAAAATACTTCCGAACGGTGATGCTTACAGATGTTGTTTACAAAAACCGGAAGGTTTATTAGGTAATTTAATAGATGGTACTTTTAAGTTTTATGAAGAGCCTAAAATATGTGTTTATGATAAATGTCCGTGTTGGGTTGCAATGATTACAAATGAGGAGGAAAACTGGTTGTTCCATTGGAAAACTCCAAAGGTAAGACCATTTTTAAACAAATGATAGAATTTGATTGGCTTATACATTACAGATGTAACTATAAATGTTATTACTGCTTTTTTGCAGAACATTGGGATTATGTGGAAAAGAAAAATATAAAAATGCATTATTCCAAATGGGTGGAAGCTTATAAAAGAATTCATGATAAATACGGTGATTTGAAAATTATAATAACCGGTGGAGAACCTGCAATATTCCCTAATTTTCAGGAATTAATAATAGAGTTAACAAAATTTGCACAAGTATCTTTTGATACTAACCTTTCTTATAGTAAAGAAAAATTGGAAAGCTTGGTTAGTCAGGTAGATTGTTCAAAATTATTTATAGGCGCAAGCTTTCATCCTATATTTGCCGAGTTAAATGATTTTTTTGAAAAAATGATGATACTGAAAAAATATAAAGTTGACAGCAGAGTACATTTTGTTACTCATCCTAACCAAATAAAAATTTTACCTAAAGCTAAAGAATTGTTTGCTTCTCAAAATATAAGATTTGTACCTATACCATTTAGAGGTGTTTTTAAAGGTAAACAATATCCTGCCGCTTTTACCAAAGAAGAAGAAGAAATAATATATGGTGTTACACAAAATCTAATAGAGAAAGATAAGCAGTGGTCAAATATACAAGTTGAACAGGCAGACAGCAAAAATAAATTGTGCAGAGCAGGACAAATGTATGCGAGAGTGGATTGTGACGGAACAGTTTATCCTTGTGCACATGATTTCAAAGAAACGGGCGGTAAAATAGTTATAGGCAATATTTTAAATGAGGACTTTGAAATGAGGAAAGAACCTATGGTATGCAGTCATGATAAATGTCCTTGTGAGTTTAGGTGGATTGTAAAATGAAAGAAAAAATAAGATTTTCTTGGGATTTACATTGGAATTGTAATTTTAGGTGTCCTTATTGTTGGTGGCACGGGAAATGGGATGAGTTTTCAAAAAGAAGTGTTTATCCCGGACTTGAAAAGTTAATCCAAGTTTGGAAAAGAATATACGATTTATATGGTGAATGTCATTTGGAAATTGCAGGCGGGGAACCGTCAATATATCCTGATTTTGAAGATTTTATATTGGAACTATTGAACTATCATACTGTTTCCATTATGACAAACTTATCGGGAAGTTTTGATAAACTTATTAACGATAAAACAGGAAAAGTAAGAGAAAGATTTAAAATGGGAGCAACTTTTCATCCTTTATTTGCAAAAATAGAAGAGTTTTTACCTAAAGCAAAAAAAATAAGACAAGCAGGAATGTCTATAGGTGTTTTATACTTATCATATCCGCCGCAAATAAAAGATATTCCAAGATTAAAAAAACTATTTGCCGATAATGATATTTATTATTCAACTTCAACTTTTTGGGGAACATATAACGGCAAAAAATATCCTGATTCCTATACTGATGAAGAAAAAAAAATAATCGGCATAGCAATAGGAGAGAGAGAAAATAAAAAATTTCAAACGGAACCTTTAATAACAAAAGGAAAATTATGTAATGCCGGACATACTTATGCTTTAATTCATCCTGACGGAGAAGTGTTACCTTGCGGGGGTGCAACAAGAGAAGGAAAACAAGTGATTTTGGGAAATATATTTGATCCTGATTTTAAATTGTTGGATAAGCCGGAACCATGCCCTTCAAATGATTGTGCTTGTAACGAATGGGCATTTTTGATGGTAAAATAATTATGAATATATATGATAATATTGAACAAGCTAAAAAATATATAGAAAATCGTAAATTTAATGATGCATTAGGATTGTTACGAAAATCTTTAACAGTAAAGTTAGATTCAAATGTTAAGGATGAAATTTTTTTTGAAATCGGAAAAATATATTTTATTAAAGAAAAATATAAAAAATCAATTTTTTATTTTAATAAAGTACAAAGAGAAGATTTAAAACAATTTTCATATGATTTACTGCTTCAAATTTATGACAAATTGGAACAATATAATGAAGTATTAAATGTATTTCATAAGCTTGATAAAAACAATGCAAATATTTATATGTTACATTCAGCATTAAATGCTGCTTATAAATTAGAAAGAGTTTTAGAGATATTGTCTGTTATAAATATTATAAGAAGTAATAATATTCATGATAATTTGTTGGAAAAATTAATAAATACGGTTTATAAACATTTATCGGAAAAAATACAATTATTAAATGTTAAAAACAAGAGAGAAAAGGTTAAAGATATATATAAAAAAATATATAAACATATACCTAATAATGATGTTAAGTTTAAAAATATAGTTTTAAATGAATATGAAATAGCAATGTCGAAAAAAACTTTAAAATCTTATCCCAGACTTATTCAAATTGTAATAACAACAAAGTGTAACTTAAATTGTATTATGTGCGGTAAACTTAATCGTGATGGTAAATATGAACTTTCGGATAAGCGATTTCATGAGCTGTTACAATTAATGCCGTATTTACAGAGATTGATTTTAAGAGGCGGTGAAGTTTTCTATTATAAATATTTTGATAAAATTTTAGAAGAAGCTTATAAGAACAATGTTGAGATAGAGATATTAACGAATGGTCTGTTATTAAATAAAAGTAATATAGCAAAACTAATTGAAGCTAATGTTGTTTTAAATTTTTCTATAGATTCTCCAATAAAAGAAACGTATGAATCTATAAGATCAGGTGCAAAATACAACGAATTAATATCAAATATTTTATTATTAAATAAAATAGAAAAAGAAAAAAAATCACAAATTAAATCTTTTATTAATATGGTTGTTATGAGAAAAAATTATAAAGAAATATTTGATATGATAAAATTTGCAAAAAAATATAATTTTCAAGGTGTGACATTAAATCCAATAATTGGTTTATACAACGAAAATTGTTTTAGTAGTAAATATAAAGATAATATTATGATTATAAAAGAATTAAATAAAAATAGAAAAAAATATGAATTGTTTGCTAAAGCTAACGGGATAAATCTTATTAATAAATTACCAAGAAAAACAATTGATTTTGATAAAGAAATGGTTTACAGTAAAAAAGGAAAACCATTGAAAATAAAAAAAACTTTGATCAACTCAAATTTAATCAACAAAAAGATGATTAGCAAAAAGGAAATAGACAAAGTTTTAGACGATAATTGTTGTGAAAAAGTTTGTTATGAAAAAGAAATCAGATTCTTTTGTCATGCTCCGTGGAGAGAGATTTTTTTAGATGAAAAATCTTTATTTAAACCACATTGTTTGTGTGAGAAAAATGTGAAAATTAAGAATTCAAAAACTTATAACAACATCTTAAATTTATGGAATTCCAAATTAATGAAAAAATACAGAAAAAAAATATCCGAAGGAAGAGCATATGATGTTTGTAATATGGGATGCTTAAGTAATAGATATATTAACTACGATAATTATAGAATAATATAGTATATAGGAGCAAAATATATTTTATGAAAACTTTTGGTTGGGATTTGTGTCACAGATGTAATTATCAATGTCCTTATTGCGGAGTTTGGAAAGATCATCCTGAACTTGATGTAATATTATCTCCGCAGGAATGGGGAAAAATTTGGAACAGAATTTATGATATGTACGGAAAATGTCATTTGTATATTTCCGGTGGAGAACCGTCTGTTTATCCGAATTTTTATGAAATAGTTGATGTTATAGCTTCAAAACATTTTCCGGATATTTGTACAAACTTATCATGGGATGTAGACAAATTAATAAATAAATTTACTCCGGAAAATTTAAGAATTTCAGCAACGTTTCATCCTTCAATGGCAAAATTTGAAGATTTTTTTGTAAAAGCGGTTAAAGCAAAAGAATTTTTAGCTGACAGACAAATATACTATGTTTGTTTTCCAAATCAAATAAAAGCTATGCCGGAAAGAAGTGCAAAATTAAAAGAAGAAGGAATCAAATTAATACCTTTGCCGTTAAGAGGAGACGGATTCACATTAAATTCCGAAGAAGAGAAAAAAATTATAGAAGATTTAAGTCCTTACAAAGGTTCTGAAAAAATGGAATATCAACTTCAGAATACATCTCCTAAAGGTAAATTGTGTAGAGCAGGAAAAGATTATGCTGTAATCAGGGTTGACGGAACAGTTGACAGATGCAGTCAATATAAAAATGGTTCTGTAGGTAAAATTAGAGATAATAATTTTTCTTTGTTTAATGAATGTAAGGAATGTGAAAGAGATTATTGTCCTATAGAATCTCAATGGATAGTAAATGATAAATAAGTTGTTGTCAGATTTTCAAAATAACAAAAACGATATTTCACTGTTTTTAGAAATAGTGAAATATTATAGGTTTAATAATAATTTTGTTGAAGCAGAACAATTTATAAACGAAAATGAACAATTTAAAAATGATATTAGAGTTAAATTTGAGACAGCTAATATTTATACGGGTATAGATAAAAAAGAACAAGCAATAGCAATATTTGAGGAATTAATAAATAAAAAAGATATAAATATTTTGGATGTTGTTTTTGAATTAATAAAATTATATAAACAAAAACAAGAATATAAAAAAGCTATAGAGGTTATAGATATTGCATTACAAAAAGAACCTAAAAACAAAGAGCTTTATTTACAAAAAATTATTTTTCAAAGATTTGTTCCGGATGGAAAATCTGCAATTGATACAATTAAACAATTTAAAGAAAATATAGAAGATGCCGATTCAAATAAATTAATAAAAAATATAGAAAATGTTGAGCAATCAAGAAGACAAATTGCCCCGTATAGGTGTTTTTTTACTTGGGGTATGCATTATAAATGCAATTATAATTGTGCGTATTGTTATGCTCCTAAACCTCAAGATATAACTTTTGAAAATAATCCCAACAACATTGCTAAATATGAAAAAACAGAAAATATAATAGACAGTTGGAAATATATATATGACAAGTATGGTTCATCCAGAATAAGACTTGATGGCGGTGAACCGAGTATTTATCCTGGTTTTTTTGAAATAATAAAAGATTTGTCTAAATTTCACAGATTACAAATGAACACAAATTTATCTTTTGATGTAAATAAATTTTGTGATAATACAAATCCGGAAACAATAAGAGTGGATGCAAGTTTACATTGTGAGTATACTAAACTTGAAACTTTTGTTGAAAAGTTAAATATTCTTAAACAAAAGGGTTATAAACTGACAGTCTCTTATGTAGGATACCCGGATTTTTTGGAAAATATTCCTCTGGCTAAAAAAACAATAGAATCAATGAATATTCCTTTTTTTGTTCATCCGTATTCAGGCTTTTATGAAGACAGACAATATCCGCAATCTTATACGGAACAAGATAAGAAATTTATTTATGATATAGATTGTGAAAGTGAAACGGAATTAGTTTGGAGACAAGAGAGAAAAAGTAATTATAAAGATAAAAAAAATATAAATAATGATAGCAAATGGTCAAAGGAAGAAGTTGAAAAATTTCAACAAAATAAGCAAAAACAATTAGAAGAGAAAGTAAAGTTAGGTAAATACAAAATATGTGAGATGGGACAAATGTATGCAAGAATTTATCCTAATGGTAATGTTTATAGATGTTGTTCGAGTGATGGAAATACATATTTAGGAAATTTGTTTGATAGAAATGTTACTTTATTAGAAAAACCTGAAAAATGTTATGATATGGATAATTGCAGATGTTGGAGATGTATGGTTCCCGGTGAAGAGTCAAGGTGGTTACATACATGGCTTGATGATTGGGAAACTGAGATATAGGAGAAGAAATGGAAAATTTATTAGAGCAAGCATATAATTATCAAAAAAGTTGTCAGTATGATAAGTCTATAGACATGTTTCTTAAAATAAGAGAAAATAAAAATTATTATGAAAAAGCTACAATGGAAATAGCTAAAAGTTATAAAATGGCGAATAATCCCATAAAGGCAATAGATTATTTTGTAGAGTTAGTAAATTATAACAATAACAATCAAGAAGCAATAAAAGAATTGTCACAAACTGCATGTTTGTCTAAATATTACGAAAAAGCGGAAGAAACCTTAAAAGAATTGTTTAATAAAACTAAACAAAATATTTTTTTAATAGAATTAATAAAAATATTTTTTGATAAAAATGATATTGATCAAGCAGAAAAATATATTTCAATAAGTGAAAGTATCAATAAAGATAATTTGGAATTAAATATATTAAAAGCAAGGCTGAAAAAAAATCAGGGATATTTAACAAAATCAATTGAAATTTTACAACAATTATTAAATTTATTAGATAATAAAGATGATGTTTATATAGAGTTGGCTGACATATATTCTTTAAAAGGGGAATATGAAAAAGCAATAGAATATTTTGAAAAGGTTGCAGATAAAAAGCAGGATAAATATTTGTATTTAAAATTAATAGAGTTGTATTGTTTAACAAATCAACAAGAAAAATCTGAAGAAATTGCCAAAAAAGCTTTGTCTTGTGTTCCTAATGATAAATTTTCCCAAGATTCAATGCTTAACGAAATAGAAATATTACAAAAGAAAATAGTTTTAAAATCCAAGATGAAGAGATTATGGGTTACAGTGACGTCGAGATGTAATATAAGATGTAAAACGTGCGGGTTATGGAAAAATCAATGGGATTTGCCGTATAAAACCGCAAAAGAAGTTATGGAAAATTATCCTTATATGGAAAGACTTGTTTGGCTTGGAGGAGAAGTTTTTTTATATAAGCATTTTGAAGAAATGTTTGATGAAGCATGTAAGTGGAATAATTTAAAACAACAAATAATAACAAATGGTTATGTGTTAAATGAAAAGTGGATGAACAAAATAATTAAAGCTGAAAATACTGAACTGACTTTTTCTATAGATGGTGTTACAAAAGAAGTATATGAAGAAATAAGACAAGGTTCTAATTTTGAAAGGGTTATTTCTAATATAAGATACATATTTAATTTAAAGAAAACATTGGGAATAAAAAAAGATATAAGAATGAATTCTGTTATAATGAAAACTAATTATAAACAGATTTATGATTTGTTGGAACTTGCTCATAATGAAGGTTTTAATCAGTTATCGTTGATGGCTTTACATTTTGATTCTGCTCCTAATGAAAATATTTTTTATGGCGAGAGTCGGGATCAAGAAGCTCTAAATTTTGTTTATAAAGCAATACCGATACTAAAAGAAAGAGCAAAACAATATAATGTTGATTTGGATGTTTTACTTCCTTGCGGAGATGAAAGTTTTGAGGAAGTTGTGGCAAAACAAGATAATACGGAAATAAAAGAAGAAGAACTAAAACAAGAAGAAAATAAAGCTGAAATTAAAGAAGAAATAAAAGATATACAAACCGAAGAACCTAAAGATTTAATTGTTCCTATAAACAGAGTATGTTGTAAAATGCCTTGGAATTATATGATGATATGTGATGATGGGAATGTTTTGCTTACTGGTTCTTGTGTTAAGAGAATAGGGAATATTTATGAAAATTCTATAAATGAAATTTGGAACAGTTCTGTTGCCCAAGAATATAGAAAACTTATGATAGAAAAAAAATTTCCTGAAGATATGTGCAGAACGGAATGTACCGGGAGATGGTAATTGAAAGATAAATCAATTATTTTGGAAGAAGCTAAAAAAGAACAACAATCTGGTAATTATCAAAAAGCTCTTGATTTATTAAAACAAATTTTTGATATAGACGATTACTTTGTATCTTTTGAATATGCTAAGACGTTATATTCTTTAAAAAAATATGAAGAAGCTATAGATGTATTTCTTACTTTAAATGAAAAAAACAAAGAAGATAAAAATATAATTGATTTTATTATAAAATGTTACAGAGAAAGTGATAATACGACAGAATTAATTAAATTTGTTGAGACCAATGATGTAATTGATTCAAATGTTTTATTGGAAATAGCAGAAACGTTTTTTATTGATAGAAAATACAATACGGCAATTAATTTTTATGAACAATATGTTGAAAAAAATAAAGAAGATATAAATATCGTTTCTAAACTTTTGCAAATTTATAATTTTTTAGGATATAAACAAAAAGCAATAGACTTATCAAATAAATATTTAACTAATACACAAGTTTGTAATGATAAGTTTTTATATAATTTGTTTTTAAATGAGCAGGAAATAGCACAAGACAAAATAATATTAAAATCAAATCCCAGAATAATGCTGGTAATGATTACAAATAAATGTAATTTAAGATGTCCGATGTGTGCTACTATTCATCAAAAAAATCAATGGGAAATTTCAAATGAATTTAAGCAATATATATTAAATAATTTAGGAAATTTGGAACTAATTACTTGGCAAGGCGGAGAAGTTTTTTTATATGAAGGGTTTAAAGATTTATTTTTAAAAGCAACAGAAAATAAATATTTGAAACAAATAATAATAACTAACGGGCTTCTTATAAACGAAGAGTGGGCAAATTTAATAACTAAAGCAAATAATTTGGATTTAACATTATCAATAGATAGTATAGAAAAAGATATTTATGAAAAATTGCGGGTCGGTGCAAATTTTGAGCGATTGTTAAAAAATTTAGAATGTATAAAAGAATACCGAATAAAAAATAATTCCAATATAACGGTAACAATGAGAACAACAATATCCGATGAGAATGTTTATACGCTGGATAAAATGGTAGATTTTGCAATTAGGTATAATATAAATATATTAATTTGGTCTCCGTTAATTATGGATGCTAATAAACAATATAGTTTGAAAAATAAAAGTGACGGTGAGTTATTAGCTGTAAAGAAGAATATTGATGAAGCTTTTGACAAAGCACAAAAAAATAAAATCAAAATTATTTATTTATTGGAAAAAGCGGAAGATATTTTAAATAGAAGAAATAATAAAGTAAAAGAAGAAAAACATATGGAACATAAATGTGGAACAGAAAAAAAATGTAATAATATTACTTTCGGATTGGAGAAAAAAACTTTATGCTTTAGACCATGGAAACAACTTGCAACAACTGTTGAAGGAAAATTAAGACCGGAATGTATGTGTTTGGAAAATATAGGTGATATCCATGATTGTAAAAATTTTGAACAATTATGGAATAATGATACTATGCAGGAGTATAGAAAAAAATTAGTGGTTTTTAATCAACAATGGTGTTGTGATAATTGTAAAAATAATATTGTGTCGGAAGAACATAAAAAATTTACATGTTGGTAAAATTATATGAATAAAGCAATAGAAAATTTATTATTAAACGAAAAAGAAATAAAAGAAAAGAAAATAGTTTTGGAATCGTATCCAAAAAGATTGATAGCAACATTATCAACAAAATGTAATTCAAGATGTATTATGTGTGAAGTTGTAAGAAATAAATGGGATATGCCGCAAAAAACTATAGATGAAATAAAGCAATTGTTACCTTATTTACAAAGTGTTAATTGGCAGGGTGGAGAAGTTTTGTTGCTGGATAATTTTTATGAATTATTTTTGGAATCTTTAAAAAATAAATCATTAAAGCAAACGATAGTAAGTAACGGTATGTTATTAAACGATAAGTGGATAGATGCTTTAACAGATGCAGATATTGAGTTTACTATTTCAATAGATGGATTGAATAAAGATGTCTATGAAAAAATAAGGTATGGTTCGAAATATGACATTTTATTAAAAAATATAAAAAAACTAAATGAAGTACGGAAGAAAAAAAATTCTAAATTGAAATTGAAGATGCACACTGTTATTATGAGATCAAATTATAAAGATACGGACAAATTTATTGATTTTGCCAATGAATATAATTTCGATATTATATATATGATGCCTATTTGGGGCGGACAACAAATAGAAGAAAATATATATATTGAAAATAATCTTAATATTATGAGTGAATTATCTGATAAAATTGCTGTCGCCGAGAAGAAAGCAAAAGATTATAATATTGAATTTTTTCATTCTATCCCCATAATTAAAAGGAAAAAAAATATAGAAGAAGTATCTTTGAAAAAAGTAGAACAAAAAACTGAAAATAAAGAATCTTTTAATAATGAAAATATAAATTTTTCAGAAGAAAAAACAGCTGAATCTTTGTTCTGTTATTTACCTTGGCAACAGTTAAATATTGATCCCGGTGGAGATGTAAGGCCGGGGTGTTTATGCAGCAAACCGGTTGGTAATGTAGAACAAGATTCCTTATTGTCCATATGGAATAACGAACAAATGCAGGAATATAGGAAGAGAATTATCAATAATCCGCAAAATTGGTGTAATGTTGATTGTTTAAATAATGTTATTAAAATGGATTTGAGAAAAATTTAAATTCTGTGAAGGAAAATTTATGGAAGATAATGTAAAAGAATATATAGAGAAATTTAGATATAGAGAAGCCATAGAAGAAATAAAGAAAAAAAATTTCGCGGAAGATGGTATTTTAGACTGGTTTTTTAAACAGGATAAAGAAGTCGAAGAAGATGTCGTTGAAGATATAGAAAAAATTATAGAAAAAAAAGAACATTTATATAAAAATACATGTCTTGGAATAGGTCAGTATTATTTAAACAAAAATAAAAATAAAGCAATTCATTATCTGGAAAAATATTTAAGTTATGTTCCTGAAAACAAACAAATTAAAATTTTGTTAATGAAGTTTTTCATAGAAAATTGTGAAACCGAAAAAGCATATGAGTTGATTATAAAAAATGATGAGTTTTGTGAAGAGGAAGCTGATTTGGCAATTTCTTTGATATTATCAAATATTGAATTTGAAAAAGTTAAAGTGTTATTTAAAAAAATAATAGAAACAAAGCAAAGAGAAATTATAATAAAATTAATCAGAGCTATAATTGACGATAAAATTTTTGTAAAAGGTTTAACTCTAAAAGATGATTGTGATATTTGGATGACTCTTATAGAAAACGAAGAAGGCTTGAATGTTCTTGATAAAGAAGAACGATGTGAGATAAAAAAGTTTATTGCTTTGTATTATAAAGAAAAACAAAATATAGAGAAGTCATTGAATTCTTTTAAGGAACTATTAGAAATAGATAATACAAAAGATATTGAAGTTTATGGAATAATATTTGAGTTGTTATCAAAGGTGAAGAAGGTTAATAAGAATTATGATATATATGACTTATTACATTATATAGAAAAGTATTTGGAACTTGTACCGGAAAACAAACAAGTTAGGGATCTATTGCTAAAATTTCTTGTAGATAATAATGAATTTGAAAAAGCATATATGTTGATTATGAAAAACAATGATTTTTCTAAAGAACAATCTTATTTGGTAATTTCTTTGATATTATCAAATATTGAATTTGAAAAGGCTAAAGTTTTATTTAAGAAGATAATAGAAACTAATCAAAAAGAAGTTATAATAAAATTAATTAGAGATATAATTTCTAATAAAATTTTTATAAAAGGTTTAACTTTAAGAGATGATTGTGAAAAGTGGATGTTCCTCGTAGAAAATGAAAAAGCTTTAAATATCCTTGATAAAAAAGAACAATATGAAATAAAAAGTTTTATTGCTTTGTACTATAGAAAAAAAGAAAATATAGAAAAATCATTATTTTATTTTACGGAGCTGTTGAAAATAGATAATACTAAAGATGTTGATGTTTATGAGGTAATACTTGAATTATTGGCAAAAATTAAAATAAATGATAAAAACTATGTTACGGAAACATTATTGCAGTTAAGTGAAATAAGCAGTAATAAAAAAATAAAGAATATATTTTTAAATGAGGCAGAAATATTACAAAATAAACTTATATTAAAATCGAGACCCAGACAATTACAAGTGTTATTAACCACTAAATGTAATTTAAGATGTGTTATGTGTTCTGTATGCAAAGCAAATTATACGATTTCCGAAGAGTATTTAAAGTTTGTTAAAGACAATATTCCGTATTTAGAAAGAATATTATGGCAGGGCGGAGAGGTATTCCTATACGAGAATTTTAATGAGCTGATGGAATTAGCTGCCAAAAACAATGTATGTCAAGGTTTTATAACAAATGGTTTATTGTTGACAAAAGAAAGAATAGATCTAATTTATAAATATAATGTTAATTTATCTATATCTGTTGATGCTGTGACAAAAGAATTATATGAAAAAATAAGGTTTGGTGCTAAATTTGAGAACCTTTTAAATGTTTTAGAAAATTTACATCGTAAAAAACAACAATGCAAAGATTTTAACTACGTGATGGCAATAGTTATTATGGCTTCTAATTATAATCAAATAGATCAAATGATAGAGTTTGCCGTAAAGTACGGCTTTTCCGAGATGTGGTTTCAATTGGTTAGAGGAGCGGATAGTTCAATTTCTTTAAACAGTGAACAAGAAAAACAAGTCAGAGATAAGTTTAATGAAATGAAAGAAAATAGAATTATTATTCATACAAATATGTCCAATACCATGGATAGTGATTGGTATAAACCTAATGTTGAATGGAATATCGATAGTTCTAAGCCTAAGGAAATTATTAATACAACTGATAAAGTAATGGAAAGCAGTAAAACAGTAACATACAAAGAAGTAAAAAACATGAAAGAAGTATTTAATCAAAATGTAATATGTTTGGCACCATGGAAGACTTTGTTTTTTGATATGAATGTAGCTATTAAACCGTCATGTTATTGCCATAGTTATGTGCCTGAAGGGAAATGTGATGATTTATGGAATTCAAAGGAATTAATAAAATCCAGAGAATATATAATAAATAAGCTTGTTCCTGAAGAATGTTTTTTATGCTTTGAATTGGGAGATTGCGGATTTAAAAATAGAATGGGAATGTTATAATTTGGGAATATATAAAAATGAATGAAATAGAAAGTCTTTATAAATATTTAAGTAATACAAAATATAGTAATCGAGAAAAGAACAAAATATCTTTAAATATAGAGACTATAGAATTAAAGTATCCTGCGGAAAGGGATTTCTATATAGAAGTGGCAAAATATTATTTGTTACAAGATAATAAGGAAAGTATAAAAAATTTAGAAAAATATGTAGCAAAAGGCGGAGATAATGAAGAAGTAAAATTGTTGTTGTTAAAATTGTATAAACAAGAAAAGCAATTAAAAGATGCAAAAGAATTTATAAAGAATTTAAAAAAGACAAATGAAGTAGTGATAGAGGAACTAAATCTTGCTATAGAAATGAAAGATAAATTATGGATAAAAGAAATAGGGAAAGAGATAAAGGATAGAGATATAGAAATAAGCGAGAATGAGATAAAAGAAATATGTAGAATATATGAAGAAGAAAAAGAATATGCAGAAGAAGAGTATTATATAAACAAGTATGAGAATAAATACAACTTGTCAAATATAAAATGTAAATATTACGAGAAACAAGGATATATAGAACAGGCTTTAAAGGAATTTATAAAAAATATAGATACAGATAATAACAAGAATGAATTTATAAGAATAATAAATAAGAATATAGATACTTATATAAGAAAAACAAAAGATGTAAAGTATATAATAGATTGTTTGTGCGAGTTGATAGAAAAAGATGATACCGATACTGATAGTATAAGAACATTAAGCTTGATATTATTAGTTAGAAATCCGAAAGGAGAAGAAAAAAAAGATATAGTAACAATATTGATGCGATATAGTGAAAACAGCAAAAAACTTAGGGCTGGAAATATATTTCTAAATGAAGCAGAAATACTAGAGAAAAAAACAATATTGAAATCCAAACCAAGAGAACTTGCAATTACATTGACGATGAAATGCAATTTAAGATGTATTATGTGTGAGAATGGATATGATCATCAATATGAAATAGATGAAAAGACATATGAATATTTAGTTAAAATTATGCCGTATTTAGAAAAAATTGAGTTGAAAGGCGGAGAAGTTTTTTTATATAAAAACTTTAAAGAGTTGTTAATGTTGGCAAATAAATATAATGTTAATCAAGTAATATTAACTAATGGTTTGTTACTAAATAAAGAAATAATATCATTTTTATCAAAGAACAGAGTATTTTTGTCAATTTCAATAGATGCTGCAGATAAAGAAATGTATGAAAAAATACGTTCGGGCGGTAAATTTGAAAAGTTGTTGGAAAATTTGGAAATATTAAAGAATTTAAAAAACAAGAATAAAAATTTTAAATATTCTATGTCATCGGTTCTAATGTCTGTAAATTATGATAAAGTATCGGAACTTGTTGATTTTGCAAAATTTTATAAATTTGATTTTATATCATTTCTAAAATGCATTGAATATCCACAAGGAGATAAATCATTACTTTTGACTCAAGAACAAATGTATGAAATATATAAACAAGTTGATAAAGAAACAAAAAAATTAAAAGAATCTGTTAATGATTTTAAAATAAAATTAGATATACCTTTTGTTTTGTATCATGGAAACAATTAGAGGATAAAATGAGAAAAACATATGAAAATGTTAACTTAGAAAAAGAAATATTTTGTTTGTTACCGTGGAAAAGGTTTATTATTGATATGTCTTCTATCGGTTTTGGTTGTCATGGTACAAAAATAGATATATCCAAATATTCATCATGCCTTGATGAAGTATGGAATTGTGAAGAAATGGTGAAATACAGAAAAGAAATAATAGAAAATAGAGAAAAAGCTTGTATGGTATTTTTAAAAAACAAACAAAAATAGATAATAAAATATAAGCTTTTACTTTTGACTAATAAAAAGAGTTAACGATTTAACAAAGGTGGTTTTTATGCAAAATAGAGAAGTAATAGAACAGGCAAAACAATTAATACAACAAAACAAATTAAAAGAAGCTGAAGAAATTTTGAGTAAAATAAATGATAAATATGCGATATTTGAAATTGCGAAAATAAAACTTATTCAGGGAAACGATAATGAGGCGGAAGAATTATATAAAAAAGTGTTAACTTTGGACGATACGATACATGAAGCGGTTTTGGAGCTTGCGAGAATATATGCAAGACAAAAAAGAACTGATTTAGCTATGGAATTCTATAACAAATATATTAGTAAAATAGATAATAATATGGATGTTTATAAAGAGGTTGGACAATTGCAAGAATCTTTGGGGAACAATATAGAAGCTGTAACTCAAATAGAAAAAGCAAGAAATTTATCTCCTGAAGATATTTCAATAAATTTCGAGCTTGGAAGAGCTTATAGAGAAGCCGGTGAAGATAAAAAATCTGCTGAAGTGTTTAAACAGATGTTAGAAAAAGACGAAATAAAGAATGATAAATTTTTAAGAAATAAAGCCTTAAATGAATACGAAATATCAATGAGAAAAGAAATATTGGAATCTAAACCGAGAGCTATGATTGGTATGATTATGAATAAATGTAATATCAGTTGTAGAATATGTGGAATTTGGGCAAGACCAAATTGGCAAGAACCGGATAGAATTTTAAAAGAGATAGTTGATTTGTTGCCATACATGGAAGATATATGTTGGCAAGGCGGAGAAGTTTTTTACATGAAAGAATTTAGTTCGATGTTAGCAGAAGGGGTAAAGTGTAAAAATTTAAATCAGGTCATTTTTACTAACGGATTATTACTTGATGAAAAGAATTTGGATATTATTGCAAAAGGAAGAGTTGAACTCGTTTTATCTATAGATGGAGCAAAAAAAGAAACTTATGAATACATAAGAAGAGGTGCAAATTTTGAAACATTATGTAAAAAACTTGAACTGATAAAAGAAGTTAGAAAATCCACGGGTGCAAAAATAAATACATATTATAATCCGGTTATATGTAAAACAAATTATAAAGAAATTGTAGATATGGTTGAATTTGCACATAAATATGATTTTACGGCTATAACATTAAATCCTATTAGGGGAGTTCCCGAAGAAAATATTTTTGAACCTATAAATGAAGAAGCATTTGAATATATGAGAAAAATTATACCTATAGCCGAAGCTAAAGCCAAAGAATACGGTATAAGATTTAATAATTGGATGCCTATAGATTGTGGATGTAAAGAGATAAGTTTTAAACATTCATCTTTGGCGGATAATATTGAAAATAATAAGAAAGAAGAATCTTTGAAAGTTGAAAACAATGTTAAAGAGTCAATACATGTATTCAATAATAAAGAAAACAAAAAAAATAACAGAATGATTTGTTATGCTCCATGGCAAAGATTATTGTTGGATAATGATGGACAAGTAAGACCATATGCAATATGTACAAAATGGATTGGACACACCAAAGATTATTCTTTAGCACAAATGTGGAATAATGAAGCAATGCAAATGTATAGAAGAAAAATTGCAAATAATAATTTTATGGATTTATGTCAACCGGAATGTATTTCCGGACAAATAAGGAATAAACTTTGCAGACCTGTTGAGGATAAGTAATAATTTTATGAATATTGATGAACAATATTATAAAAAAATAGATATTGCAAAAAAAAAATATAGCAAATAATAATTTTGACAAAGCAATAAACGAATTATTGAATATAATTAATGTTTATGGTGAAGAAAAAGATGTGTTGTTTGAATTAGGTAAAGTTTATTTTCTTTGTAATAAAAAGGATGATTCAGAACAGATTTTTAAAAAAATTATCAAATATAAAAATAAAGATGTATATCTGTTTCTAATAAAAATTTTAAAACATAAAAAAAACAATGAAGATATAAAGACTGTTATAGAATATTTAAAAGAATGTGTGAATTTATTCTATAATGACTCTGAAATAAAATTGGAATTACAACAAACTTTGATGGAAGTTACGGAACATCTCCTGGAAAAACAGGATTTTTTCTATGCGTTTAAAACTTTTTTTGAATTTTATCGTTTTTTTCCTGCGGAACTAAAAGAATTAAAAAATTCGATATATTTAAAAGTGTTGGAATGTATTCGATATGATAATATTAGAAATAATAAAGAAAAGGTTTACGAGTTAGCAGATAAATTACTCAATATTATTCCTGTAGATGAAATAAAAATAAGAAATTCCTTGTTAAATGAAAAAGAAATAGCGGAAGGTAAGATTATATTATCTTCTAAGCCGAGAAAATTACAATTAGTTTTAACAAATAAATGCAATCTCAGATGTGTTATGTGTAATTTTCACAATTATGATTGGAGTTTTAATAAGACACAATTAGAACAATTGAAACGGTTGATACCTTACTTGGAACTTTTAATTTGGCAAGGTGGAGAAGTGTTTTTAAGCAAAGATTTTATGGGTTTATTTGATTTAGCTTCAAATAATAATGTTAAGCAAACAATAATAACTAATGCTTTACTTATTAATGATTCTATAGCAGAGAAAATAGTACAAAATAACGTTTCATTGGCAATTTCAATAGATGATATTGAAAAAGAAGGTTATGAAAAAATAAGAAAAGGCGGAAAATTTGAAAATTTGATTTCAAATTTAAAATTGTTAAATACTTTAAAAAATAAAAATAAAATATCGAATTTTAATATGCAGTTATCTGTTGTTATAATGAAATCTAATTATAATAAATTAGACAGGTTTTTAGACTTTGCCAAGACCTATGGATTTTCAAGTATAGAACTAAACCCAATAAATTTATCAAACAATAATTATGAAGAACAAATTTTTTTCCCAAAAAGTGATTATGATAAAATAGAATATATTAACAGTGTTTTACCGGATATATATAAAAAAGCAACGAAATTAGGAATAAAGATAAATTCTGCAATTCCGACATTAAAATCTGAAATATATAAAAATGAAAAATTCCCAAAAATAAATGGAACAAATAATAATAAATATATGCAAAGTTATGAATGTAACAGGAAGAAAGATATAGATTTAAAAATGAGTTCTATTTGTAAAACAAATGAAACTGATAATAAATATAAGAGTTTCTGTTTCGTCCCATGGTATTCTTTGATGATTGACTTAGACGGATATGTATCACCATCATGTATTTGTCCTGCATTTTATAGAGATACTATATCCGAAATGTCGATAGATGATGTTTGGAATTCTAAAACAATGTCTTTTTACAGAACAATTGTTCGGACTAATTCGTATAATGATATATGCGGCAAATGCTCTTTAGGTGATATATCCGAGGAGAGACGATTTTAATTGCTTTTAGTTAATTGTTATAAAAATTTTTTAATGATATAATTTGCGAATGGAAGAAAGATTTAATTTCAATGTTATTCTAAATAGTTTTGTTTTAATAATACCTATAAATATTATTATACTCATAATGTTAAGTATTTATAGGTTTATATTTTTTATATACTTTGCTGATTTTTCGGTAGTATCTTCCTTAAAATTGTATGTTTTAAAAGCCTTTTGGATGGGATTTAGATTTGATTTATCGGTAATTGCCTATATAAGCGCTCCGATTACTTTATTGTTTATAATTTGTTTGCTTTTTAAAAGTGATTCTTTCTTTAAATCAATAATTTCTTTTATTAAATATTATTATTTCATAATTTTTTCTTTATTGTTTTTTGTAATATTTGTTGATATGGCATTTTTTGCATATTTCAAAGATCATTATAATTTAATGATCTTTGGTTTCTTTGAAGATGATACTATTGCATTAATAAAAACAATATTATCCGATTATAGATTTTATTTCTTGGTTTTAATATTTATAATACTATCATTAGGAATATTCAAGTTATCAGCCTGGACATATAAAGAGCTAAAATACAACGAAAGAATATTTAATACCTTATATTGGAAGAACAGTAAAAAATTTATAACCATACTTTTAATAGTTTTTATAAATTTTATTTGTGCCAGAGGTTCTTTTTCAATGTTTCCTTTAGGCCTTTTTTATTCTCAAATTTCACCTAATCAATTTATAAATAAACTTTGTGTAAATCCTGTTCATCCTTTAGCGGATGCTGTATATTTTAAGATAAAAAATTCACAAAATGCCGTTAATTTAAAAGAAATTTTTAAATATAAAAACGAAGATGAAATAATAAAAGATTTACAAATATTATCAAAGTATAAAGATGCAAACAGTTTAAGTGATATTGTAAATAAAGTAACAAAAGAAAATAAAAAGTTGGAAATGAATAAACCGAATGTTGTTCTAATAGTTATGGAAGGTTTCGGTGAAATGCCTGTTTTGAATAACAGTAAAGAATTTGATGTGTTGGGAGAACTTAAACAACATTTTAATAAAGATACTGTTTTTTACAATTTTTTAGCTGCCGGTTTTATAACTATTCATGCAATAGAATCTATAACTTTAGGAATACCCCAAAGACCATATGTAAATCAAATTACACAAACACAAGATGCTTTCTGTCAATTTTCAAGTTCTATGGTTTTACCTTATAAAAAAGCAGGATACCGCTCGGCAGCATTGTATGGCGGCAGTATGACCTGGAGAGATTTGGAAGGATTTTTTAAAGTTCAAGGTTTTGATGATATTATAGGAGAAGGTAATATTCATGTTGAAGCAAAAGACAGACATTCTTGGGGAATAAATGATGATAAATTGTTTGAGTTGGTGGAAAAACAATTGTTTGACGAAGATATAAAAGAACCTAAATTTATTTTTGCAATGACAACACAAACTCATCCGCCGTATAAAATTCCCGATGATTATAATGCTTTACCTTTGGAAATTCCGTTAAGTATACAAAAAATGATGTCTGCAAAAGATTTGAAAAATAAAAATTTATTTAAAGTTTATCAATATGCTAACAGACAACTTGCGAAGTTTATATCTGATGTGAAAAAGTCAAAATTTGCAGACAATACAATTATTGCTGTTACAGGTGATCATAATTTAAGAGAGCTTTCTAATTATGTTCCCGAAGAAACCTTTTTAAGATATGCCGTTCCTTTTTATATTTATATACCTCAACAAATAAAAAAAGATTTGGATATTCAGAAAATAAATACAAATGTTTTTGGTTCTCAAATGGATATAATGCCTACTTTATATAATTTGTCTTTATCTTCGGCACCATACTTTTCTATTGGAAATAACTTGCTTGATTGTGAAGATAATATTGCACTTAATGTAGACGGTGTTGTTTTAAGAAATAATATTGCTATAAAATATAATTTTGTTGATGATACAATTCAATCTTTTTCTTTTAATAATAAAGATAAGAAACTTTCTTTTACCGATGAAACAGAAGAAAACTTGTTGTTAAAAAAATATTATAAAGCTATAATTACTATTAGTGATATTTTCGTAAAAAATAACACTTTATAATATAGTATTGGAATGATTATGAAAAAATGTAAATTTTTCTTGGTAGTATCTTTGTTTTTTATTTTGATATCAAATTTGTTCGCCGGTGTTGATAAAACTGCTCAAATTATAGAAAAAAAAGATAACAGTGCTGCTTGTTCTGACTTGAAAAAGAATATATCGCGGGAATATAAAATAACCGGACAATTTGCTAAAGATTCTAAATATAATAAAAAAGAAAAGTTCGTGGATTATGTTGTTGTTGATAATAGTATAGATAACAAGATAAATAATAGTGTTTATCATAAACCGTTAAACGAAACAAGAGACTTACTTTTTAGAGAAGATTCTAAAGTTTTTGATATAACAGGCAGAGAAGTTTCCGGATATTCAAGAAAATTGGTATTTACTAAATATCAGAAAGCGCAGATACAATATCTTGAAATGGAAAAAAAGAGTAAGATATCGACTTTAGACAAAGAGATATCTTCAAGAAAAAAAAGTCTTATAGAAGAATTGGCAAAAGATATGCACGATGTTTTTGTTGTTGATGCATTGTCTAAAGAAATAAAAGAATTAACAATAGATAAAGAAACAGTGAGTATAAATGTAGATAAAAAATTAAGATATATATTGGATTCCGAACAGTTTTTGAAATATAAAGAACAACAAAATAAGAAAAATAAAAAGAAATAATTACTCAATAAACATTGAGTCTCCGTAAGAAAAAAATCTGTATTTGTTTTCAATGGCTTGTTTATAAGCTGCCAATATAAAGTCTCTTCCTGCAAAAGCACTTGCCATCATTAATGGTGTTGAACACGGCAAATGTAAGTTTGTAAACATAGCCTTAACAATTTTAAACTTGTATCCCGGATATATAAATATATCTGTTTCACCGCTGCAACTTTGAATGCTTGTAAGTTCGTTGTTTGAGTTGTATTTACCTGTTAAATTAGCTATTGTTTCTAAACTTCTTACTGAGGTTGTTCCTACAGCAATTATTCTTTTTTTATTATTTAATGCTTCGTTTATCTTTCTTGCATTATCTTCGTCTAATATATATCGTTCCGGCAACATCTTATGCTGATTTATATTATCTGAAAGTATTGGCTTAAATGTACCCCAACCGACATGCAAAACTACATTTGCAATAGTAACTTTTTTTTGTCTTAGTTTATCTAAAATTTCATTTGTAAAATGTAATCCTGCTGTAGGTGCAGCAATTGCCCCGTCATATTTTGCATAAATAGTTTGATAACGGTTTTTATCCAAATCAAAAAATTTTTCTGCAAGCCCGTCTTTTCTTTTTATGTATGGTGGTAAAGGCATAAAACCATGCTTTTCCAGTAATGGTTTGATATCTTGTTTATTAAATTCAATTATCTTATTACCGGTTTCATCTAAGCCTATAAAAATACATTCATAACCGTCATCAAAATAAATTTTATGATTTTTTCTTATGTTTGGCTTTAATAATACTGCAAATTTCGGCCCTTCCTGCATGGGGTTGAGAAATAAAACTTCTACTTTACCACCCGTATTTTTTTTACCGTATAATCTGGCAGGCACAACTTTTGTTGTATTTATTACAAGACAATCGTTTTCATTGAGAATATCTGTAATATCAAAAAAATTTTTATGTTGTATAGTTTTAGTTTCTCTGTTTAGAATTATAAGTTTTGAATCACTTCTGTTTTTAACAGGTACTTGTGCTATAAGTTCCTGCGGTATATCATAATTATAGTTTTCTAGTAGTAAATCATCTTTTTTATTTTGCATATTTTATCTTTCCTATAGTTGTTTTTGGATAATAAAATTCCAATATTTGTTTATATGTGAAATTTTTATCACCCATTGCCTTTGCTCCCCATTGACATAAGCCTACTTTGTGGCCCCAACCTTTACCTTCAAACGTAAAATTTTTATTCTTCAATTTAATACTTGTTATTTGGGTACTCTTTATTTTGTCCGGAGCAATGGCACATCTGAAAGTATAAGAATTTAATTTTAATGTTCCTTTAGAATGTTTTATTACAATTTCTTTTGCAGCTTTCGCTGTTGTTGTTCCTGATGTTGATATTTTTTTTATTTTACCTGTTTTATGACCGGCTTTTATAAGCTTTTCTCTTATTGTAGTTTCCGGTATTGTTGTTGTCCAAGTTTGGTGTGGATTATCTTTGCAATAATTATCTTTTACTCCTTTTAAATATATAGGAGTTTCTGTTTTCCATTGCCAAACATATTTCGGATCTTCAGTATGTCCGGCACAGGATGAATGAAAAAAAGTTTGAGCAAGTTCGTTGTTATATAAAACGACTTCTCCTTTGGTATCGTAAACTGCCAGGTTACAATTTTTTGTTTCACAAGAAGCTCCGCCGTAAACTTGGCAATGAACTTGAGAACAAATATCAAATCCTTCTTTAGAATGCCTTCCAAGGTTTTTTAAAGCATAAGTTCTGCTGATAACAGCTTGAGCTTTTAATGCTTCCGCGTTCCAAGATGAACTTGCTTCTTTAGGTAAAATACCCTTTAAATAATCTTCCATTTTTAACTCATTTATAATATTGTTACCGTTTTTTGAAGAATTTATTATTATATTGCCTCTGTATATTTTATTGTTTACCAAAAAATAATTTGAAGATATGAAATGTACAGGTAATTTATAACTTTTTTTTAAAATTGTAGCTTTGTTACCTTTCAATTCAATTTTTATCTTTCCCGCAGACAGAGAGTATTTTTTGCCGTTATAAATAAAATAATATTTTTTATCACTGGCTATGGTTAATTCTTTTTGGTTTGATAAAATGCCGACTTTTATATACTCTTTATATTCTTTTGCTGCAAATACTTTTGAATAAAAAAAAGCAAAAAATAATAAAATACAAATAAAAAGTGATAAGTTTAGTTTCAATTTTTTCATATCAATAAATAATAACAGAAAAGATTTTTTTATTCAATAGCCCGTTCGGAAGAACAGAAGAATAGAGGTATGGAGGTATGGAAACGACAAGAAGAATATAAAAACAAAATTGTTTGTTGTTTTAGAGCGTTTTTTTCTGTTGTAGTTTCAATACTTCCATTCTTCCATCCTTCCATACTCCAACAAAATGCAAAGCATTTTGTTTTGTTTGACAATATCTCTTAAAAAGTGATAATATAAACTAATTAATATTTTTTGATTAAAGGGGAATTTATTTTGTTAAAAAAATATATATTGGTTTTTTTGTTGATATTTGGTTTTTGTTTCTGTATAAATAAAGCATATGCAAACAGTACTATATATCTTGTTGATACACCTACATATTCGTTATTAGATTATGGAAGTTATGATATTCAGTTTAGAGTCTTTACAAATGGCGGTGTTTTATCAAAATTAAATGTTGGTATTTTTAAAATTTTAAACTTAGGTGTTTCATGGGAATTAGGAAGCCTTATAGGTGTGGATGATGTTACTGTTGCAGTTCCTGCTTTACAAGTAAAACTCGGTATATATTCCGGTAGTGAAACTCTTCCCGGGCTTGCTATAGGTTATGATGGACAGGGCTTTTTTTATAATCAAGATGATGCTGACTTCATTCAAAAAGGTAAGGGTGTATATATAGTAACAGGTAAAGAATTATTTTTCCCGACATTGAATTTTAGCGGCGGTATAAATATGAACGATTTTAAAGAACCCGGCCTTTTAGGTTTTGTAGGTGTTTCCTATGAAATAATAGAAGAGTCTCTTATGGCAATGATTGAATACGATAATCTTGGTGCAGGTAAAGATGCAAGATTAAATGTTGGTTTTAGATTATGGATAACAGAAGATTTTGATATAGATTTTATACTTAGAAATTGCACAACAAGTGATAAAGAAAAGTTTGGTTGTGAAAGAATTTTAAAAATCAGTTATCAAAGCAGATTTTAAGAGGAATTTTAATGAGTGAGTTTTTGTTGGATTTCGAAAAGCCTGTAGTGGAACTTGAAAAGAAAATTTTAAGTTTAAAAGTTTCTGCTGAACACAGCAAAATAGATTTTTCAAGTGAAATTGCTGAACTTGAAGAAAAAAAAGAGAAACTAAAAAAAGAAATATATGGTTCGCTTACATCTTGGCAAAAAGTTATGTTGGCAAGACATCCCAGCAGGCCATATACACTTGATTATGTAAAAATTATATGTGAAAATTTTGTTGAGTTGCATGGGGACAGAGCTTTTGGTGATGATCCTGCACTCGTTTGCGGACTTGCAACTATAGATAATAAACCTGTTGTTGTTATAGGGCATCAAAAAGGAAGAACAATTCAAGAAAATATAGACAGAAATTTCGGTATGGCTCATCCTGAAGGTTACAGAAAAGCTTTAAGACTTATGAAAATGGCAGAAAAGTTTAACAGACCTATAATAACCTTTATAGATACTGCCGGAGCATATCCCGGAATTGCCGCGGAAGAAAGAGGACAAGCAGAAGCTATAGCAAGAAATTTAAGGGAAATGTCTTATTTGGAAGTACCTGTTGTAAGCATAATAATAGGTGAAGGCGGTTCAGGCGGCGCAATAGGCATAGGTGTTGCAAATAAAGTTGCAATGCTTGAAAACGCTTATTATTCTGTTATATCGCCTGAAGGATGTGCTGCAATATTGTTTAGAGATGCTTCTAAATCTAAAGAAGCAACCGAAGCATTAAAAATTACTGCAAAAGATTTATTAAAAAACGGTGTTATAGATGAAATTATAAAAGAACCTATAGGCGGTGCTCATGTTGATGCTGTGGAAACCGCAATGAATATAAAAAGATTTATAAATAAATCTCTTTTAAGTTTAGCAAAAATGTCAAAGCAGGAACTTGCAGATGACAGATATGCCAAGTTTAGAAAAATAGGTGTTTTTGAAGAAGAAAACGTTAAGAGTAAAAAAAATTCTAAAAGTAAAAAAACTAATACAAAATCGAGGAGGAAGTAAAAATGGCATTAGTACCAATGAAGCAAATTTTGGAAGAAGCAAAGAAAAAAGGTTACGGTGTTGGAGCTTACAACGTAAACAACATGGAACAAATTCAAGCTATTATGGCTGCAGCACAAGAAACACAATCTCCTGTAATTATTCAGGCAAGTAGAGGAGCATTAAAATATTC
>JAEEGL012841928.1_pt1 | contig 28029 bp, 23 predicted proteins | sample 9134231 | NCBI WGS metagenome assembly JAEEGL01 (sample SAMN16246548, study PRJNA631951) | gut metagenome | biome: gut microbiome; feature: rumen; material: fiber-attached | host: Bos | place: Iran: Karaj | collected 2018-10
TGTAGAATGGTTAGGGGCACTGCTGTTAGCGCTTCTGTTTGTTGGCTTTGGATGGTTGGCTGGCTGGATTCCTGCAGCCTTGTTGTTGTGGCTTTTAGGCGATCCAAGTGTCCTGTTAGGTTATGCTATGGCGGTTATGATCGCCGTCGGAGTAAACAGGATGAACAGGCTTTCTGGACGAACGGGCCTGCTGGCTGATATGGCGCTGGTGCCTCTGGTGTATTGGTTGGCGGGATCTTTGGCTTGGATTTATGTGGTGATGCGATGGCTTAAACTTCATAAGGCTGTAGGTTGGCTCCTGCCGTTGTATTTGCTGGTTCTGCAGTTACTGGCCTATCGTTTCCTCTTGCCGCAGTGGACGCATGAGATGGTTTTCCTGCCTGAGCAATATTACCGTATCCCGATGATGTTGCCTGCACTGATGTGGATAATCCCTGTTGTGGTGATCATCGTTTTCGTGGTGCAGTCGCTGATAAAGTCTGTCAGATGGCATATGCCTGTACAGTTTGTGGTGGCTCTGGTATTGGGCTATATAGGTATGACCAGTGGCTATGACAAGGATATGTTTGAACTTATCCGTCAGGACTATCTGGTGAGAAACGAGCGATGGGATGAAATCGTGAAACGTGCTCAGGAGTATCAGGTAAAGACACCGTTCAGTTCCGTATGCGTGAATCTGGCCTTATCTCAAAAGCATCAGTTGGCAGATCGGATGTTCGACTTCTATCAGAGTGGTGCAGATGCGTTGATTATGCCTCGTATCCGTGATTTGACCTCGATGCTCCCCTCTGCAGAGACATTCTGGCGGTTGGGTATGGTGAACTCTGCTTTGCGCTATTTCTTTGACACACAAGAGTCCATCCTTAACGGACGGACAAGTGGCCGCTGTACCAAGAGAATAGCGGAATGTATGGTTGTGAATGGTCATTATAAGACGGCCAAGAAACAACTTCATCTGTTGAAACGTAGTTTATATTATCATGACTGGGCTGTCGAGACCGAGGCTCTGTTGGCCAATGAGGATGCCATCAACAGACATCCCATATATGGTAAGCTACGTCGGTTGCGCTATCAGGACGACTTCCTCTATAGTCATCTTGAACTGTACAAAATGTTTGGCATATTGTTTATGAACAACAATAAGAACACCATGGCTCTTGAATACTTTATGGGCCAGATGTTGTTGGAAGGCCAGATGCAGGGATTCATGCAATATATGCCCATGGCGGAGAAGTATAGTGGCTATCGGACGATGCCTATTGGGTATCAGGATGCCATGCTGTGCATTCGGAAACAGGGGGCAGTCTCCGGTTCACCCTATGCGAGCTATGTAAAACGGATTATGGAAGAAAGGAAAAAAGATGAAAGCAATGATGAAGCTCACTAAGATATCATATAAGTTGTTGGCTATTGGCTGTTGGCTATTAGCTATTGTCGGTTCGTCGTGTACAGATATACCAGAGAATCCGACATGCCTCAATCAGCAGCCTTCCATATACCCCGATTATATCGGTGTAACGATTCCTGCCGATATTGCTCCTCTCAATTTTAGTTCGGCAGACGAGAATATCGACTGCATGGATGTGGTCGTAAAGGGTAGCAAGGAAGGTGAACTGCATGTAAACGGTGAGTGGGCAGACTTTGATATTGACGACTGGCATGCGTTGACTGAGCAGAATGTCGGGGGAAACTTGTCGTTTACGGTATGCATCAAGAAAGACGGCCAGTGGTTAAAGTATCAGGATTTTAAGATGTTTGTGAGTCCTTACAGGCTTGATGAATATGGTGTGACATATCGTCGCATTGCTCCTGGTTATGAGGTTGGAGGCGATATAGGTATCTATCAGCGGGATATCCATAGCTTTCAGGAGTCTGCGATCTTGGCAGAGTGTATTGTTCCTGGTCAGTGTATGAACTGTCATGTGGCCAATCGCGCCAATCCTCACACGTTTAATATGCAGATGCGTGGTTCTTGTGGCGGAACATTGATCTATAAAGACGGGAAGCAGAAATACCTGATAACCAAGACAGATAGTACCGTTGCTAACACGAGTTATTCTTATTGGCATCCTGATGGTAACTACTGTGCTTTCTCGACGAACTCCATCCACCAGAGCTTCTTTGTCGGGACAGGTCAGCGCATAGAGGTTTATGATACCTATAGTAATGTTCTCGTCTTAGATACGAGGACTGATGAACTGGTGCTTTGTCCGTTGTTACAGACAGAGGACTGGGAGACCTATCCGGCTTTCTCGGCAGATGGGAAGACGTTGTTCTATTGTACGGCCAAGCCTTATCATGTGCCTGCAGAATGGAACAAGGTGAAATATAGTCTGTGTAAGATTTCCTTCGATGCCAGAACAGGTACGTATGGTGACCATGTGGATACCTTGTTGAATGCTCGTGTGCTGGATAAGAGTTTTACTTATCCCCGTCCTTCGTATGATGGAAAGTGGCTGATGTATAATGTGACAGATTGTGGTAATTTCCCTGTCAACCACCCTGAGGCTGACCTTTGGCTGATGAACCTGGAAACAGGGGAGACCTATCCATTGAAAGATGCAAACAGTGAGGATACGGAGAGCTTTCACAACTGGAGCCTGAATAGCCGTTGGTTTGTATTCTCCAGTCGTCGTGAGAACGGGGTTTACAGTATGCCGTATATCGCGTTTCTCGGTGAGAATGGTCAGGCTGGCAAGCCTTTCCTGCTGCCGCAACGTAATCCAAAGAAGTATTATCTGGAGGAGATGGACTCCTATAACTGTATTGACTTTACAAAAGAGGAAGTGCAGTTAGATGCCCGTGAGGTACATAAAAAAGTATTCGAGAATAAGAGAGAACAAGTAAAGATTAGATAAGATATGAAGAAGATTTTATGGTGTGTGATGGCTATGGCTGTGATGACTATGTTCTATAGTTGTAAGCAAAATAGCAATGTGTGTCGGATTCAGGGTGTTGTCAATGGAGAACAGTTTGAAGGCAAACGTATATTCCTTGTGCCGTTTACAGGCCCCAAAAGCGCAGAGACCGTTGACTCAATGGAGATTAAGGACGGGAAGTTCCATTTCGAGACTGATAGCATGCAGATGTATAAAATCCTTATTGATCTGCGATTCCGTGTAGGCATTCAACCTTTGTTGGTAATAGGTGAGCCGGGCGAGGTGAAAGTGGTCATTGATAGCGTCAGCCATGCTGTGGGTACACCTCAGAATGACTCTTTAGAGAAGTGGAAGGTGCGTACGGAGATCCATAACCGGGAGTTGAGTAAAATGCGCAGATATATAGCCGACCTGCAGCAGCAAGGCGATACGGTGCGGGCCAAGTATATCCAGCAACGTGCCGACAGTTTCCATCTGGTGTATAAGAACTATTCCCGTCAGATGGCAGAGAACCTGAAGGAGGGCGTGTTGCACGATTTCCTGAAGGATATGTTCCCGCTGACGTATCAGCGCAAGTATCCTGACGGAAGAGTCGTAACGATGAATGCTGATACGAATGAGGAAATCCCTGAGTAGATATTGGAAGGTCGGGCTGACGGTGCTGTTCGGCTTGGCGGTATTCCTGTTCTGGCAATACCGTTATCCCTTTGTTCTGGCCTATCAGGAGCAGTTACAGCTGTTTCTCTTCGACGATGACTATTTCTGCGAGCGTATGTCAGAGCCTGGCGGCTTGGCAAGATACATCGCTGAGTTCATGGTGCAGTTCTATAATTTGGTTACTATTGGGGCTGCCGTGATAGCATTACTCTTTGTACTGGTACAGCGATTGATGTGGCGGTTGATGTCTTCCAAGACTGACGGATCCTACCTCTTGAGTTTCCTGCCCGTCGTGCTGTTATGGTATGCCATGGGCGATGAGAGTGTCATGTTGACATATGTCATCGCATTGATCATGGCTTTATCTGTAGCCTTAGCTTGGTCGCGGTGGTTCGCAGATGGTGTGTTGTGGAAGAAGTTCATTGTTGCTTTGGTCATCATCCCGATGCTCTATTGGCTGATAGGTCCGATGGTCTTGCTTGTGGCTTTGATGATGATGCCTTGGCTGGTATCTGTGTCTGCCGTTGTCTATGCCTTGGGACTGATGTTGCTGAGTGCCCATTTCCTGCCGTTCCCGATGATGCGGGTGATGTTGGGTATTAGTTATTACCGCATCCCTGTTACGTTGCCATATATGCTGATGGTTATTCCTGTCGTGGCGGCTTTCATAACCTGGTCGTCTCGTATGGACTGGCTCAGGTGGAAATATATGGGACCATTGTCTGTCGGCGTGTTGGTCTTAGGACTGCTCTTTGTCCCTCGTGGCTATGATGCCAGGAAATACGGACTCATCGAGTACGATTATCTGGTACGTGTGGGTGATTGGAATGCGATCATACAGAAAGCCGAGAGGCAGATGCCGGACCTGCCGATGAGTGTCAGTGCCACAAATCTCGCCTTAGGTATGACGAATCAATTGGGCGATCGGGCATTCGACTTCTACCAGCGCGGTACGGGTGGTCTGCTGCCGAGGTTTGAGCGAAACTTCGCTACAGCCCAGCTGACGGGTGAGATTTATTTCCATCTCGGTCTGGTGAATACTGCTCAGCGCTTTGCCTTCGAGGCCATGGAGGCTATACCTAATTACAATAAGAGTGCCAGGGTGGTGAAGCGTCTGGCCGAGACAAACCTCATCAACGGACAGTACGAGGTGGCCCGGAAGTATCTGCAGATGTTGGAAAAGACGGTGTTCTATCGTCTCTGGGCGCAGCGTACGATGGCGATGCTGGGCGACGAGAAGGCTATCAACGGGCATCCTCTCTATGGCATGCTCCGCCAGTACCGTCTGCAGGACGACTTCCTCTTCAGCGAGCGCGAGTTGGATAAGATCTGTGGTCAGCTCTTCATCCACAATCAGCAGAACATGATGGCAGCGCAATATCTGCTTATGATGCCGCTGCTCGATGGGGATGTAGCGCGATTCATGAACTATGCACAATATGTGCAAGGGAAGATAGCTTATAATCCCCGACATTGTCAAGAGGCTATCGCCTTTGCTTTTTTCCAGCAGCGGCAGCAGCCACCGCAAGGTCTCGTCAATCAGCTGACGTTGCAGCAAATGAACGAGTTCGCCCGTGTCTATGGCTCTGATAAGAACTCACCGGCACTGGCTCAGTTCAAGAACACGGTTTGGTATTACTTAACAGCAGGAAAATGAAGAAGCTAATATGGTCTTTGTGTCTTTGTCTCTCTGGGCTCCAGTTGCTATCATGCAGTTCTGGACCAGAGAACCCAATACAGGTAAGTCAGCTGCCGCCGATCTATCCTGACTATGTCGGGGTGACGGTTCCGGCAGAGATCGCTCCACTGAACTTTAATAGTGTGGAGACTGATATCGACTGCATGGATGTGGTGGTGCGCGGCTCGAAGGGCGGTGAGATGCATGTTCAGGGCGATGAGGCTGACTTTGATATAGACGATTGGCACCAGCTGACTCAGCAGAACAAGGGCGGACAGCTCTCCTTTACCGTCTGTATCCTGAAGGACGGCCAGTGGAAGCAATACAAGGACTTTTCTGTCAGCATCAGTCCGTATGCCCTCGATGAGTGGGGATTGACCTACCGCCGTATTGCTCCAGGCTATGAGGCATTCAGTAAGATGGGCCTCTATCAGCGCAACCTCTCTACCTTCGATGAGTATCCTATCATAGAGAATACTCAGGTGCCAGGCATGTGTGTCAACTGCCATTCTGCCCATCAGACCGACCCCTCGAAGTTTGTCTTTCATGTGCGTGGCGACCATGGTGCCACCATGTTCCAGATAGACGGACTGCGAGAATGGCTGAAAGCCAGCAATGACCAGTTGGGTGGCTCGATGGTCTATCCCTATTGGCATCCCAGCGGGAAGTATTGTGCCTTCTCGACCAACCAGACACGTCAGGGATTCCACGTCGCGCCTCATGAACGTATAGAGGTGTTCGACCACTCCAGCGATGTGTTTGTCTATAACCCCGTAACCCATGAGATTATCCGCGACTCGCTGCTCTCTACTAAGGACTGGAGCGAGAACTCGCCTGTATTCTCTCCCGATGGGCATACCTTGTATTATATGACCTGTAAGCAGCAGGACTATCCCATACATTACAAGGACGAGAAGTATAATCTCTGTAAGATTGCCTTTGATCCCGAGACCGGCACCTTCGGCGAACGGGTGGATACGATATTCAATGCTGTGGCGATGGGTAAGAGTCTGACATGGCCGCGCCCTTCGTACGACGGGAAGTATATGCTCTTTACCTTGATGGATTACGGCTATTTCTCTATCTGGCATAAGGAGAGCGACCAGTGGTTGCTTGACCTTCGGACAGGTGGGGCACGTGAGTTGAAGGAGATCAATAGTACGGACGCGGATAGCTATCATAACTGGAACCTCAACTCGCACTGGATTGTCTTTACCAGTCGCAGAGGCGATGGATTGTATAGCCGTCTCTATTTAACGAGTGTCGACGGTCGGGGACGCTTCTCGAAACCGTTCCTCTTGCCGCAGCGCCACCCGAAGGAATACTATGAGGAGAGTATTTACTCCTTTAATACTCCCGACTTCACGAAGACGAAGGTGAACTTCGATGCCTATCGTGCCGGCCGTGAAATAGCTTCGGATAGGCGTCTTGAGACGAAGGTGTGCTCTCCAACCAAGTAGGAGATGGCATCTTTAAAAGTAAAACAACTTGTTTTACCTTGTAAGGGATGGTTTCTTTAAGTGTAAAAGACTATCTTAACGCAGGTAAAACAAGTTGTTTTACTTTCAGGAAGATAAGGGCTTACTTCCTAAGGGATGATGTTCGGAACTGAATAGCCTGTCCCTTCATGGCTTTAACAACGTCATCCACGTCGAAGGGTACCTTGCCCTTACCCAGTTCCGGGGCATTGAACGACTTCAGGTTGTTGTCATAGAACGTCGGATGCTCTTGGGGCAGACAGAAGGGCTTGTGGGCTCGACCGTTCTTGTCGACGTAGCAGAAGTAAGGCTTGCCATATAGTCCGTCATCGCGTTTCGAGGCGAAGACAAACCAACGACTGTTCGATGACCAGGAATGATAGGTGTCACTCTTCCCGCTGTTCACAATGGCAAGGGGGGCGATGGCTCCTGTCTGCAGGTCCATCATCTGGAGGTCAGCCTCTGGATGCCAGATAGGGAACGTGCCATAGTCGGCAACGGTATATAGGATGAAGCGCCCGTCGGGACTGATGCGGGGATGGCAGACGGAGGTCAGGTTCTGTCCTTGGACCTTCAGTCTTTGACTGTTGAGCAGGGTGTCGACATGTGTGCCGATGGTGCCGGTACGCTCGTCGAAGGAGATACGTACAAGACTGTATTGCAGTCGCTTGATATCGTGAGGCAGACTGACGGTGTCGGCGGCGCAGTAGTATATATACTTGCCGTCGGGTGAGAAGGTCGGGAAGGTCTCGAACGCCAGACTGTCGGCCAGCAGAGGAGAGGTGAAAATGCGGTGCTCCTGCATATCAGCCACAAAGATGTTCGATGAGGCATCATACACTTCCAGTCGTTTACTGGGGTCGCTGTGGAAGGCGGGGATGATCTTCTGCGTGGAGTAGGTGATATACCGCCCCGAAGGACTGAAACAGAAATACACGCTACCTGGGATGTCAAGCTTGTTGAGCCGACCGTGACGGTTAAGGATCGCACCACCGCCGGGTCCTCGAACGTACATCATCGTCAGGTCGGGATCCTGATGGGCATAGGTGTGGCAGTTCATACAGCGGTTCTCCAGCTGTTCGTGGTGGGCGATGGCGGTCACATCGAAATTCTCTACACAGCGCTGCTGAATCTGCACGTGGTTCCATATCTCGTAGTCGGGCTCGATGAGACGATAAGTGAGGTAGGGGTCTACCTTTTCACTCACTATCTGCCAGCTGAAAGGCTTGTACTGGATCCACTTGCCGTCGACAAGTGCTGTGACGGTGACCTTGATTGTTTGATCAGTTGATTGCTGCATCAGTTCTCTCCACTCGTCGATCCCGAAGACGACCTCGTTGCCACTGGCGTTGAGCGCCAGTCCGCCTGCCTTCACCTCGATAGCTTCGCAGTCGGCACGGAGCAGGAAGTTCAGTGGAGCGATATTCTCAGGTATGGTCACATCGCAGTAGTCGGGGTAGATAGGCGGCAGCGTGTTCTGCATCGTGACATCCTTCGGTGTCGGTGTGCAGGAAAGGAAAAAGGGCATAAGGGTAAAAAGGAACCCCAGGCCTTTTGCCAAACTCGTTCTATGTAATTTCTCCATCCAATTCATTCTTACCTGTCTGCTTTTTTATTTTAGTTTGACCTCGGGCACTTTGGCCTTATCGAAGTAGTACCAATAGGTGTCCTTGAAGCGGTTGTCGCCGCGTAGCTGGTTGTACTGTTGGAAACGTTGGAACACGTCGCCTCGTTGGATATACGTCTCCCACTCTTTTTGTGAGGCGTCGGTGCCGGCCAGCCAGATGCACAGGGCTTCTTGATAGAGCGATTTCAGGCGGGGCTTGCCAGTCTCGATGCAATAGCGGTCGTAGTCGCGCTTGAAGCTGTCGATATCCTTCAGCAGCAGGTCGCTGCACAGGATATAGTCGAGGGCGATGGTGTTGTCAGGATTAGCATTGAGCAGTTGCATCATCAGGAAGTGAGCATTGTCTGAGATGGATATCGTGTCGCCTGCGTTTACCATCAGGATCTTCTTCTGATAGATCTGCCGACCGTGCTGACGGATGTTCTCGGCCCATTTGGTGTATACCCATGTCTTGTCGAGGATGCGCAGATACTTCTCCGCGGCCAGCGTGTCGCTGCTGACGATATTGCATTCTGCCAAGCGGCGTATCATACGGACATTGCGGTTGTTATGTGAGAACACGTTAGTCATCATGGCAGCTCGTTCGGTAAAGGTCATGTCGCCCAATGTCCAATAGAGCTCGTTCATGTTGCGGATGGTGAGCATGGGGGTCTTAGGGCCAATCTTCTCGAAGGTGCCGAGGTAGTTTGGCGTGAACTTCAGCAGGTGGTCGGGCAGTTGGCCACGCTGGGCCTGGACCAGATTATAGAAGAACAGCATCTGGTCGGTCCATCGGTCAGAGCCTTCTATCAGTCGGATCACCTTGTCGTGGTTGCCGAAGTAGTATTCACAATCTACGGCAAAGTCTTTCTCTAAGATGGAGTCGGGCCCTTGCAGCTTCTTCATTGGTGGCAGGCCGAAGAGTAGCCATGTGGGTAACAGACCGCAGCAACAGACAACGGCTCGCTTCTTCCACCCCTTGGTGAGTGATATCAGCCACAGCAGTAACACCCAACCCATGATGGCGATGGTGGATGACAGACGGTAGTTGGTGCTGAAGTGGCAGACGGCCATGAAGGTCATCAGTACCAGTGCCAGCGCCAGTGATACGATGCGGTCAACCTTAAAGTGCCTGAGAGCCCTGTAAAGGATCATGCCCGTTGCTGTCAGACAGAGCGTCAGGATGGTGGCGCCGATGTAGAGGTAGTAGTAAAACTGTGTCAGGAAGTCGCCTGTCAGCGTGGCAAGCCAACCGGGACCGGTATAGGATGATATATAATCCCACGACCAGAGGAACAGTTGGTTCTGCTCCTGAAAGAAGAGATGGTAGGGATAGCAGAACTGGAAGAAACACCAGCAGGTGACAGTCCAGAGTGCAATGAAGACTCCCGGGGTATATCTTAATATCTTATTTCTCACTTTCCAGAATTTTTTCCAGTTCGTTGATCTCTTCTTCCGTCGTGGCCCAACTGGTGACAAAGCGACAGATGGTATGGTGCTTGTCGGCTTGTCCGAAATGCGTGAACAGCATCTTACTACTCAGTCGGTCTACCTGTTCATTGTCGATGATGACAAACTGTTGGTTGGTGGGGGAGTCGACGTAGAACTCATAACCGTTCCTGATGAAGATATCCTTCATCCGCATGGCCATCCTGATGGCATGCGCTGACAACTTGAAATAGAGGATCTCGTCCGATTGCTCTGATAGAGGGGAGAAGAGCGCCTCGAACTGCAGACCGATCAGCGCCCCTTTGGCAATGACGGCTCCGTGCTGCTTCTGAATGGAGAAGAAATGCTTATGGGCATTCTGGTGGGTAAAGACGACTGCCTCGCCGCAGAGTGCCCCGATCTTCGTACCGCCGATATAGAAGACATCGCAATGGCGGGCAAGATAGGGCAGCGTGATGTCATTACCTTCTGCCGCCAGTCCGTAGCCGAGACGGGCACCGTCGATATAGAGCGGTATCTCGTAGTGCTGACACACTTGGTAGATGTCGTTAAGATCCTTGGCACTGTAGAGCGTGCCGAACTCCGTCGGGAAGGTAATATAAACCAGACCAGGGTGTACGGCGTGATCCTTGTTGCCGTCGTGCATGTAGTCGTCGAGATACTTGTCGAGCACCTTGGCCTCCATCTTTCCCTGTGTGTCGGGCAGGGTGATAATCTTATGCTCGGTGAACTCCACGGCTCCGGCCTCGTGTACGTTGATATGGCCTGTGCCGACACAGATCACTCCCTCATACTGGTAGAGCATGGAGTCGATGGTGGTGGCATTGGTCTGGGTACCACCTGTCAGGAAGAAGATCTGTGCGTCGGGCATCCCGCAGGCCTCCCGTATCCGGTTCTTGGCACGTTCGCAGAACGTATCGAAGCCATACGGGGTCGGCTTGGCACCGTTATTCTTGATCAGGTTCTCGAGCACTTTTTCGTGTGCTCCGTTGTTATAGTCACATTCGAATGAAATCATCTCGTAATTAGCTTATCTGGCTACAAAATTACGAAAAAAACTCCATTGTCGGTTGCCAAATATCAATTATTTAGTATCTTTGCAGACAAATTTGTTGCAGACTCGAGATATGTCAAAATATAAGACGACTTTCGTGGTGATTTTTTTTGTTTCTCTAATGTTTATGCTCTCATCATGGGATGGTGGGCGAAGCGGGCTGACAGGCCCCATACCACAGAGACCTCTCTACGGTGATTCCACGCAATGGTATATTCAGGACAGGGGCGGCATAGCCGATATCTTCTATGTCATCTCTACAGAGACAGGCGACCGACTGGTGGGTGGTGATACGTGTCACTTTGCCGACACCTATGATCAGGTATCGCGCGGAGCTATGTTTGTGGAGATGGCTGCTGTCGACTCGTTCTATTCCGGCAGGTTGAATTTCTATTCGCCTTTTTATCGGCAGGTATCCATGCAGTCATGGACGTCGCAGGATACGGCGATGGCGCGTATCCCTATAGCACTTTCCGACGTGAGGCGTAGTTGGGAATATTATCTGACTCATTTCAATCAAGGACGTCCTTTCGTGCTGGCTGGTTTCAGTCAGGGTGCCTGTGTCGTCAAGGAACTGATCAAGGAGATGCCCGACTCAATATATAAGCGGATGATAGCAGCCTATGTGATTGGCTATCGTGTCACGCAGGATGAAGTGGGCCGTTATCCGAATATCATACCGGCACAAGGCGCGTCCGACCTCGGCGTGACCGTCTGCTTCAACTCCGTACGCTCTGTCGACTGTGCTATTCCCATCGTGTCTGAAGGAAATGTGGTGTGTATCAATCCTGTCAACTGGCGGACGGATACAGTGAGTACACCGTTTGTCTACTTCGGGAGACACAAGAACGATACGCTTTCTGTACGATGTGATGTCGAGAATTGTCTGCTGGTTGTCGATGGCTTCCGGGAGAGAGCGCTTCTGCCAGTGATAGGGCGCTCGGGAAACTATCATAATATGGAACTGAAGTTCTATTATCCTTATATCCGTCAGAATATTGCCGACCGTGTGGCGGCTTACATGAGTATTACCAACTAAATAATAAAAGCTATGAACAGAAAACTAATGTTTTTCGTGCTGTCGCTGGTCGCTATGGCGATGCAGGCACAGACAGCCAGAAAGTTTACAATCGACCTGACCGACGACGGGAAGGCACAGATGGTGGCGTTCCTGCCGGAGAACCCTTCTGGTAGGGCTATTGTAGCAGTGCCTGGTGGCGGCTATTCTGTCCTCTCTAACTCGCATGAGGGTTATCTCGCATCGGAGTGGGTTAACAAACGCGGTATATCCTATTTTGTGGTTAACTACCGTTTGCCCAATGGTGACCGTACTATTCCGATGGGGGATGTTCAGAAAGGTATCCGCATCGTTCGTGACTCGGCTGCCATCTGGGGCATCAACCCACATGATGTAGGTATTATGGGATTCTCTGCAGGTGGTCATCTGGCCTCTGTCGTATCGACTCTCTCCGACTATGATTCACGCCCGGACTTCTCCATCCTGTTCTATCCTGTCATCTCTATGGACGAACGGGTGACGCACAAATGGTCGTGCATCAATTTCCTCGGTGAGGAAGGACATAAGGATCCAGAACTCGTCAAGCAATACTCCACGCAGAATGCCGTCAGGCGTCATCTGACACCTCCAGCCGTTATTATCACCTCTAATGACGACCGTGTAGTCCCGCCAGTAACCAATGGCATCGCCTACTATTCGGCGATGCGCAATGCCGGTAATGACTGCTCTCTGTTTGTCTATCCATCAGGTGACCATGGCTTTGGCTTTGGTACTTGGTTCAAATACCATGACCAGATGCTCAGCGATCTTGGTCGTTGGCTGGATCATCTCCAGACACCTTCGACAGATGCTGTAAAGGTGGCTTGCATAGGTAATAGTATTACCGACGGTCATGGCATTGACATGGCATCGGTTTTTGGCTATCCTGCTCAGTTGCAGAAAATCTTAGGAAAGGATTACTGGGTGAAGAATTTCGGTGTGGGTGCACGTACGATGCTGAATAAGGGCGATTATCCTTATATGAATGAATTGGCATGGAAGGATGCACAGGCATTCGATCCTGACATCGTTGTCATCAAGCTCGGTACCAACGACTCGAAGCCGGAGAACTGGCAGTATGGTGCGGAGTTCAAGAAAGACCTGCAGCAGATGATCACGACCCTGCGCCCCGATCTGGCACAGCCGGTGAAGAAGAAGGGTAAGAAGGTGGCTGCCTTGCCTGCTCGTCCACAGATATATCTCTGTACGCCAATCCCGGCCTTCAAGCCGTCGTGGAACATCAGTGACTCTGTGATTGTGAATAACATCATTCCTATTCAACAGGAGGTGGCTAAGCAGTACGGACTGCAGGTTATCGACTTGCATACGCTCTTCGCTGAAGACGGTGATAAGATGCAGGGCGATGGTATCCATCCCGACGGAAAGGGTGTGCGCCGTATGGCCGAGATCATTGCTGGTGCTATCAAAGAGAAGTAACAAACAGTTGAAAGCATAAAACGAAACATCCCCCATTCTCATAGAGAGTGGGGGATGATTGGTATGGTGGGAGGTCGTTGCCTATAGGGCTTCGAGCATCCGCTTAATAACAACGGAACAGCTGATCTCGCGGTTGGCAGCCTCAGGGATGACAAGACTGTTGGCGCTCTCAATCACATCGTCGGTAACGATGAGGTTACGACGTACGGGCAGACAGTGCATGAACTTGCCATTGTTGGTCCATGACATATGCTCTGTGTCTACAGTCCAGGAACGGTCGTCACAGGTGATCTTACCGTAGTCGGCAGAGTTGGTTACACCCGGATTGCTCCAGTTCTTGGCATAGATGAAGTCGGCTCCTTCGAAGGCTTTCTTCTGGTCGTACTCTACACAGGCATTACCGACGAACTTCGGATCGAGCTCATAGTCTTTCGGATGGGTAATCACCAGATCCACGTCGGCTGCGTTCATCCATTGGGCGAACGAGTTGGGTACAGCCTGAGGCAGGGCGCGGCAATGGGGTGCCCAGGTGAGCACGACCTTTGGTCGCTTCACTGTCTTATGCTCCTCAATGGTAATCAGATCGGCAAAGGCCTGCAGAGGATGCACGGTGGCGGTCTCCATGGCGAAGACGGGTCGGCCGCTATATTTGATGAACTGGTTGAGAACGGTCTCGGCATAGTCGTACTCGCGGTCAGTGAGTCCGGCGAAGGAACGTACGCCAATCAGGTCGCAGTAGCATCCCATCACAGGTATGGCCTCCAACAGGTGCTCACTCTTGTCGCCATCCATGATGACACCACGCTCGGTCTCCAACTTCCAGGCTCCGGCATTGACGTCGAGCACGATTACATTCATACCTAGGTTCATCGCTGCCTTCTGTGTCGACAGACGGGTACGAAGACTATTGTTGAAGAAGATCATCATGAGTGTCTTGTTCTTACCCAGATGCTGATACTTAAAACGATCGTTCTTGATCTCCATGGCCTCGGCCATCGCTTTCTCTAACGGGCCGATATCTTCTACATTGATAAAACTTCTCATATGATAATACCTAATTTATCTATTTCCTATTTTTCTAACTCAGCGGAAGCGTCATGATGAATCGGGCGCCCCCGGTATAGCTGGTGTCAAGGATGATGTCTCCATCCAGTCGCCTGGCTATCGAACGGGCAACGGTCAGTCCGATACCGGTGCCGTCGTAGTTCTCGTCTAACTGGACGAACTCCTCAAAGATATGCTGAGCCTCATCAAGAGGAATGCCGATACCTGTATCCTCGACGGTAAAGCGGACAGATCGCTGCGGTTGGGTGTCAACGGACAGGAGGATTTTTCCATCCTTGGTGAACTTCCTCGCGTTGTCAAGCAGTAGTGTGAGGGCACGGATGGCGTAGTGCTGGTCCGTGTGCAACATGACAGTCTCTACCTCTGGTGTCACCTGCATGTCGAAAGTGACGTGAGTGGCTTCTGAGAGCTGTGCCTCGTCGGCCGCCTGTGTGGCAATCTGAATGGCTAGAACATCATCGTTGCGTGCTATCACAGAGTGACTGCTTGCCTCACTTAGTTCCAGCATCTTGTTGACAAGTTCGGTGATGCGGTTAGTGTTCTCCGTAATCCGCTGACTGATGTCTTTCCGTGTGGCATCGTCTAATGTCATATCCTCTGTCGTGATGACTTGCGTGAAGCCGCTGAGGATGTTGAGCGGGGTCCGTATCTCATGTGAGATCTGGTGGATGAAGTCTGTCTTCATCCGCGATGACTCCTCGGCACGGGTGTTGGCAATAGTCAGTTGTCTGTTCTTGTCCTTCAGCTCAAGATTCTTCTCCTCCAGCTTCTTAGCTGAACGGTAGCTCTGAAGCATGATAATGAACAGAGTGACGAGAATGAGCAGTGCGATACCGATGATAAACCGTTGTCTGTCTTGTTGTCCTTTGGCCCGTATCTCGTCGAGTTGGAAGATTGTATTGAATTCGTCCAATTGTATGCGCATGTCACGAGCAAAGGTAGAGTCCTGCTGCTCGTAGAGTGAACGATAAAGACGGGCAGCGTCGGCACTGCGGTTTGCCTTCATCAAGATCTCACCGCGAATCAGACGGGCGGGCTTCCAGTCGTCGTTGGCCATCATGGAGACGTAGGCGTCACTCAGTCTGACGGCCTGTTCAATATTCCCGTTGAGCATGGCAAGATGGGCACGATGCACCAGTGACAAGTAGTGGTAGTAACTATCTTGAGGCGTTTTGTTCAGTTGTTCTGCTTTCGTTAGCTCCTCATCGGCCTCTTGTAGTTGTGAGAGTCCCATCAGGGCACCGGCTTTCTGCAGGTGTAGTTCGATGAGAACACGCTTAGTCGACATCTTGGTGAGATCGCCTCCATACTGTGCCAGCAACTGTTGCCACTCATTACAATAGGACAGTTCTGAGGCATACTCTTTCTCGTTGTCTAACGCCTCGCAGAGATAACCGTAGGCACGGCTCATCTCACTGAACCTGTCGTCGCCCTCTCCCTTCAGCAGATCGATACTGTGCTTGTAGGCTTTGATGGCCTCGCGGTTATCAATCTCCAGATAGAAGAAACCCATTTGCTGGTAGGCGATGGCACGTCCTCGGTTGTTGTTATGCTGTTGGGCATGCTCAAGCATACGTTTGGTCTCGAAGAGCGCGGTCTGTGGCCTCTTGCTGAAGTAGTAGGCCTCTGCCAATAAACGCCATGTCCTGTAATAGTAGGTCCATTGATTGTGCTCTTCCATCCATCGCATCTGCTTGGGCGCTTCAATGATGACCAGACTGTCTTTTTGGGCACGCGATATCAGAGAAATCTTCTCGCGCCGTAACATGGCAGCGGAGTCGATCTTTCCTTCTCGTTCAACTCTCTCGGCAGTCTTTTCAATCCTAGCCAGGATGGTGTCTAGAGTGTCTTCTGCAACTATGGGTAGACAGCAGCAGATAAAGAGGATGACGGATAATAATACTCTTATACGCATGGGTCGTTACGGTCTTATTTGTCCTTCTCCCTCAATGAGCCATTTGTAGGTACAGATCTCTTCCAGGGCCATAGGACCGCGTGGACCGAGCTTCTGGGTGCTGATGCCGATCTCTGCTCCGAGACCGAACTGTGCTCCGTCGGTAAACGAGGTTGGGGCATTCCAGTAGACGCAGGCCGCATCGACATGTGCTTGGAACCGACGGGCAGTCTGCTCGTCAGCGGTGATGATGGCCTCACTGTGCCCACTGCCTTTCTCATCAATGTGGGCAAGCGCCTCGTCGAGTGAGGCAACGGTCTTAATGGCCAGTTTGTAGTCCATGAACTCGGTGCCGAAACTGTCGGCATTTGCATGCTCAAGATATGGGTAGTTACCGTCGAGAGCAGCGAAGGCACGCTCGTCAGCATAGATGGTGACATGCTTCTCTGTCATCTTCTCACAAAGTGCAGGCAGATCATTAAGGCGACTCTCATGGATTAACAGACAGTCGAGTGCGTTACATACAGAGACACGGCGCGTCTTGGCATTGTTGATGATAGCCTTACCCATCTCCAGATTACCGTCCTTGTCGAAATAGGTGTTGACGACGCCTGCTCCAGTCTCAATGACCGGTACGCGAGCTGTATCACGAACGAAATCGATGAGCTTACGTCCGCCCCGTGGGATACATAGGTCGATATAGCCCACGGCATTGAGCATCTCACCGGTTGCCTCATGGGTGGCTGGCAATAGGGCGACAACATCCTTGCTAACCCCGTATTGCTCTAATACTTCATGGATGAGTGCCACCTCCTCACGGTTGGAGCAGTCGGCATCTTTACCACCTTTCAAGACACAGGCGTTACCGCTCTTGAAACAGAGAGAGAATACATCGAACGTGACGTTAGGGCGCGCCTCATAGATCATGCCGATTACCCCGAAGGGCACACTAACCCGACAGAGACGCAGACCGTTGGGAAGTGTCTTCTGTTTAGTGATGTGTCCGAGAGGTGTGGGCAGCGTGGCAACATTCCGCATGTCATCGGCAATACCCTCTAGTCGCTGAGACGTCAGCATCAGTCGGTCGTAAAGGGGATTGGATTTCTCCATCTTGGCTAGGTCTTGACCGTTAGCGACAAGGATTCGCTCTTGTTGGCGGATAATTGAATCAGCCACGGCATTCAGAATAACCTTCCGTTGCTCGTCGCTTAACAGAGCGAGGCCTTTGCTGGCCTGTCTCACACGTTCAAATGTCTCTTTCAGTTGCATGGTTTTTATTATTTTCAGTGGACAGTCAGACTAACACGACACTTGTCGTCTTCTGAATAATTCTTCAGTCCTGTTGGTCTTTATGATACTACGAACTCTGTGTGTGGTGTCGTCTCAGGGCGTTCAATGAGGTCAACGAGAATGTTTTCACGCTTACCGTTGGCGATGATGACGCGGATACCTGCCTGCTGCACCTTCTGTGCGGTGGTATATTTGGAGTGCATGCCACCGCGACCAAAGGCGCTCTTTTCGGCCTTGATGTACTGTGACAAGTCGCGCCCAGGTTCCACCTGTGGGATGATGTGTGACGAGGAATCGTCGGGATGCCCGTCGTAAATGCCGTCGATATTCGATAGCAGGATAAGGGTGTCGGCTTCCATCATCTGGGCGATGAGACCCGAGAGTTCGTCATTGTCTGTAAACATCAGCTCGGTGACGCTCACCGTATCGTTTTCGTTGACGATAGGCAACACGTTGTTCTCCAGCATCACGGTCATGCAAGCGCGTTGGTTGCGGTACTGCTCGCCGGGCTCGAAGTTCTCCTTCATAGTGAGCACTTGTCCCACGTGAATGCCGAACTCACGGAACAGGTCATAGTATAAACCTACGAGCTTCACCTGACCGACGGCAGAGAAAAGCTGGCGCTGCTCTACTGAGTCGAGAGAGTGGTCGACGGTCAGTTCCCGTCGTCCGCAGGCCACTGCGCCCGACGAGACGACAATGACCTCTATGTCCTGCTTTCGCAACCCTGCTATCTGGTCGACTAGTGCCGACATGCGTGTCACATCGAGTTTCCCGTCTTTCCGAGTCAGCACATTTGAGCCGATCTTTACAACAATTCGTTTCATATCCTTTAATTGATATTCTTATTTCTCTGCATCCTTCTGTCGGATCTCCACGCGACGGATCTTTCCGGAGATGGTCTTCGGAAGCTCGTCAACAAATTCGATGATTCGGGGATACTTATATGGTGCGGTCTCATTCTTTACATGTTGTTGTAACTCTTTGATGAGATCGTCACCGGCCTTGTTCTTCCATTCTTTTCCGAGTACGACGGTAGCCTTGACTACCATGCCTCGGATGTCATCAGGCACACCGGTGATGGCACACTCCACCACAGCAGGGTGGGTCATGAGGGCACTCTCTACTTCGAACGGACCAATGCGGTAGCCGGAACTCTTGATGACATCATCGATACGGCCCTCAAACCAGTAGTAGCCGTCCTCGTCACGCCATGCCATGTCACCCGTATGGTAGATGCCGTCGTGCCAGGCCTCGCGTGTTTTCTCGTCGTCACGGTAGTAACCCTTGAACAGACCGATAGGCTTCTTGTCGCCTACACGCACAACAATCTCACCTTTCTCACCATCTTCGCACGACGTGCCGTCGGCGCGTAACAGATCGATATCGTATTGGGCGTTAGGGATACCCATGCTTCCGGGCTTCGGCGTCATCCATGGGAAGGTGCCAAGTGTCATCGTGGTCTCTGTTTGTCCGAAGCCTTCCATCATCTGGATACCTGTTTTCTCCTTGAACTTGTCGAAGACAGCGGGGTTCAGGGCCTCACCGGCCGTGCAACAATACTCGAGTGAACTGAGGTCGTACTGCGACAGATCCTCACGTATCATGAAACGGTAGATGGTCGGAGGGGCACAGAAACTCGTCACATGGTATTTTTCCATCTGTCGGAGCAGCGTGTCGGCATTGAATTTCTCATGGTCGAACACGAAGACCGTTGCACCAGCAAACCACTGTCCATAGAACTTCCCCCATACGGCTTTGCCCCAGCCCGTGTCAGCCACGGTGAGGTGGAGTGAGCCTTCGTGAAGATTGTGCCAGAAGACACCCGTAGTAAGATGTCCCATGGCATAGAGATAGTCGTGTGCCACCATCTTCGGTTCACCGCTCGTTCCACTGGTGAAATACATCAGCATCGTGTCGTCGTTGGTATTGACGAAAGCGGGTCTTACGAACTTCGGGGCCTGTTTCCATTCTGTCTGCCAATCGTGGAATCCCTCAGGAATCGGTTTGCCGTGGTCGGTGATGGTGACATATTGCTTCACCGTTGGACTCTCAGGCATGGCGGCCTGGATCTGACTGACGACATAGGGGTCGTCGACGCAGATGATAGCCTTGACGGAGGCGCGGGTGTTACGATATACGATATCGTGCTTGGTGAGCATATGGGTCGCGGGGATGACGATGGCACCAATCTTATGCAGGGCCAGCATCACTACCCACCACTCATAACGGCGCTTCAGAATAAGCATCACGGGGTCGTTCTTGCCGATGCCGAGCGACAGCAGATATGAAGCTGCCTGATCTGTCTGCTCCTTCAGTTGTCCGAAGGTGGTTCGTATTTCTTCGCCCTGATCGTTGGTCCAAAGGATTGCCAACTTCTCCGGAGCTTCCTCTGCCCATGCGTCCATTACGTCATAGGCGAAGTTGAAGTTCTCAGGAATGATAAATTCCAGATTCTTATTGTAGTCCTCAACAGACGTGAATGTCGTCTGTTTCAAAAATCTTTCTACCATATTATAATGCTTCAATCTTTCAATTCTTTAATCCTATTCGACGGTGAAGGCAAGGAATTTCACGGGTTTGTCGCCGATGGCCAGCATGCCGTGTGGCTTGCTGGAGTCAAAGTAGATGCTGTCGCCCTCTTCCAGAATGATGGTCTTTCCACCGATATAAAGTTCCATCGCTCCTTCCAATACGAGGTTGAACTCCTGACCGGGGTGGGTGTTCTTGTAGACCGTATGTGCTTCCGGCTTCGGTTCTACAGTTACAATGAACACGTCGGCTTTATGGTTCACAAAACCACTTACCAGACTCTGGTATTTGTATGCCTTTGTGCGCTCAACACTCATGCCTTGTCCCTTGCGCACCACGAAATACGACTTCATATGGGGAGCCTCTGCGAACATCAGTTCTTCAGCGGAGACGCCATATTTGTGAGCGATCTTCATCAGGTTGGAGATGGTAATGTCAACCTCGCCGTTCTCAATCTTCTCATACTTCTCGAGCGAGATGCCTACGGTGTCGGCCACCTCCTGTGCTGTCAGGTCGAGCACGTCGCGCAGTCCGCGCAGACGTTCACCTATTTGCTTTAACTGTTCGTCCATATTATATTTGTTGTTATCGTTCGTCAATGACTTTGTAATCAGCATATCTCTTCTTTGGGAACACGAAAACATCATCGTTGATGCCACCGGCCTGAAAATCAGCGAAGGTAATGGTAGCCCAGAAAATAGTTACTTTGATACGGAGCCGCTTTGGGTAGTAGTCGCCTCGGGTGAGCAAAGCCTGAACCTGTCTGATGCTGCCTTTGGCACCTGACTTGGCCTTTAGCGTCACTAAGAACCCTTCGGGAACTTCGGCGATGGAATAGGCAAAATCGTCGGGATAGAACTTGAATTTCTGCAGTTTGTCATCCTTCTTGTTCACCTTCGGATCGTGGAGCTCAACGATATGTTTGTTCTGTCGTACGATATGCTTCAAATCACCGTTGTCCCAGATGATGGTGTTCTTATGCTGAGACTTACTCTTGTTACCTTTGTAACAGGCAGTGCCTTCCTCCTTATAGAGATGCAGGATGTTAATTTTATAAGAAAACCTCACACCCTCCGGCCCGAAGAAATGATTATAGGCCGTCTGGAAGATACGACGTGCCTGCCGCTCGTTTGGGGTCATTCCCGTATCCTGCTCGCCTATATGTGTCCTGCCCTGTGCAATGGTTATCAGACACAGAAAGGAACAGCAGAGCATCAGAAATCTCCTGATCATTTCAATCCGGCTTTGAGTCCGCGGATGACGGCAGAGGTGAAGCCGGCGTGCTCCATCTCATTAAGTCCTTTGATAGTTACACCGCCGGGAGTCGTCACAAGATCGATGGCTGCCTCCGGGTGCATGCCGCTGACTTCAAGCAGTTCTACAGCACCCTTTATGGTCTGCATAACGATTTTCTTGGCATCGTCGGCCTTGAACCCCAACTCTACACCACCTTCTGATGCTGCCCGGATATAACGCATGGCATAGGCGATACCGCAGGAGGCGAGGGTCGTACCTGCTGCCAGATGTTGTTCGTCAGTGATGAGTGTGTTGCCCATCTCGTTGAAGATGTCGGTGACGGTCTGGGTCTCCTTCCCCGAGGCCCCCACGGGTACGATGAAGGTCATAGAGGCCATCTCGGCAATGGCAATATTCGGAATCACTAGGAATAATGGTGGACAGTTATCACCCAACCATTCTTTGATGCTTGTAGATGAAACACCGGCAGCAATCACTATCAATAATTGCTTCTTAGCGTTCAACTCTGGCTTGATGTCTTTCAAGACTCGTTCCACAAGCCATGGCTTAACCACTACGCAAACGATGTCGGCAGTGTCGGCAGCTAACTTGTTGTCAGTGGTTACATTGACACCTGTCTTTGCGAACTTCTCTACGACAGCCTGTGACGGATCACTTACTATGATATCCGCGTTCTTAAACTGTTTGCCTTTGATGAGCCCTTCAACGGTGGCACCACCCATGGCACCGGCTCCAATGACTGCTATCTTCATAATACTCGCTTTAATCGTTCAATAAAATCGTCTGCATTTTGTTTTGTCAGGCATAGTGGTGGTAACAGACGCAGAATCTTTTCTCCAGCACAACCGGTGAAACAGTGCTCCTGATGAATGAGCGGCAATCGTACTTCCTTGTGAGGAATGTCAAGGTCGATGCCGATCATCAGACCGCGGCCACGAACATCGGTGATATGGCTTTTCCCCTTTGATTTCAACTCGTCGTTTTTCAAATCCTTCAGTTTCTTAATCAGATATTCACCGGTTTCATGGGCGTTCTCAACCAGATGTTCTTGTTCGAAAACGTCGAGCACGGCCAGTGCAGCCGCACATGCCAGATGATTTCCGCCGAAAGTTGTGCCGAGTTGTCCATAGGCGGGCACGAAGTCGGGACTGATGAGTACGCCGCCCATCGGGAAGCCATTGGCTATACCTTTTGCCACGGTGATGATATCGGGCTTGATGCCTAACCATTGGTGAGCAAAGAACTTTCCGCTCCGACCGTAGCCGCACTGAATCTCATCGCAAATCAAGACTGCACCATAGCGTTTGCAAGCGTAAGCCAGTCCTTGGGCAAACTCAGGGGTAGCCATCTGGATTCCACCAACGCCCTGAATGCACTCCAGAATCACGGCTGCCACACCGCCTTTTGACAGTTCGCGCACCCATGGTTCTAGATCATTCAATGGCAGAAACCGTGTGTGGTGGTTGTCATTGATCGGAGCTATGATCTTCGGATTATTTGTTACCTCAACGGCAAGACTAGTTCGTCCGTGAAAGGCCTTCTCACAAGAAAGCACTCGCGTGTTACCAGTCTTGAAAGAGGCAAGCTTCAGCGCATTCTCATTGGCTTCTGCACCAGAGTTGATAAGGAAAAGCTGGTAGTCTTCGTAGCCACTGATTTTACCAAGACGCTCTGCCAACTCTACCTGTAATTTGTTGATGACCGAGTTAGAGTAGAACCCCATCTTATTGAGTTGCTCAGACACTTTCTTTATGTAGTGTGGATGTGAGTGGCCGATGCTGATTACCGCATGCCCGCCATAGAGGTCCAGGTATTCCTGTCCCTTGTCGTCCCAAACCTTACAACCCTGACCCTTGACGATGTTCACGTCAAAGAGCGGATATACGTCGAATAGTTTCATGTTATTAAGTCTATAATCGTTTGCAAAGTTACGGCAAATATCCGAAAATACGTCACATTCTTCAGTCTTTTTGCACGTTTTTTGTGTCCCTTTAAAAAGCGGAAGCCTTTAGTCTCAGACCGGTGGTCTCATCAATGCCGAACATGATGTTCATGTTCTGAACAGCCTGGCCTACGGCACCTTTCAGTAGATTGTCGATGCAGGAGGTGATGAGCAACTTATTACCATACTTCTCAACATGCACCAGCGCCTTGTTGGTGTTTACCACCTGTTTCAGGTCGATGGGCTTGTCGCAGTAGTGAGTGAAAGCCGCATCATGATAGAAATCCTGATAAGCTTTGATCACATCCTCTATAGGAACCGTAGTCTTGACGACGGCGGTGCAGAAGATTCCTCGGGCGAAGTCACCACGATAGGGGATAAAATCGATGTCGGCATCTAGCGTGCCTTGTATTTGTTCTAGACTCTGACGGATTTCTGCGATATGCTGATGCTGAAATGGTTTATAGATGCTCAGGTTGTTGTTTCGCCAAGAGAAATGCGTGGTGGCACCGGGCTTCTGTCCGGCACCGGTCGAACCGGTGATGGCATTGACTGCAACATCATCTTTTAGGAGTCCCAGGTGAGCGGCAGGCAGAAGCGCCATTTGGATGCATGTGGCAAAACAACCGGGGTTTGCTATATGCTGTGCCTCCTGAATCTTGACCTTGTTAATCTCTGGCAGACCGTATACATAGTCGTGGTTACCTTTGATGCGGAAGTCTTGTGCCAGATCGATGATCTTCACATTCTCTGGAATTACGTGCTCCTTAAGGAATTGTTCGCTCTTACCATGCCCGAAACAGAAGAATACAACATCGACTTTGTCGAAGGACATCTCATTGGTGAAGCGAAGATCAGTCTCACCCACAAGACCCTCGTGCACGTCACAGACCGGATTACCGGCATTGCTCTCCGAATTGGCAAATACGATTTCTGTTTCTGGATGGTTGAGTAGCAGGCGGATGAGCTCACCGCCCGTATAACCTGCTGCACCAAGTATTCCTACTTTAATCATCTCGTAATCTGTTTAATCCTTGACTTATCTTTTTTCGTCTTTATGTATTCCGTAGTAGACACGGAGAGGTGTAGAGCTAACCTTGATGAAGCCTTTGGCCTCGTCGGCTGTCCAACCGGTCTGCGTCTCACCGTACTCACCGAGCTTGCTCTTTGTGAGATCATTGTCAGAATCGATGCCAACGGTCTCAAAGCCATAAGGACGGAGCTTCAGGATGGCGGTACCAGTTACGTTGCGCTGACTGGAGGTTAGCATGGCCTCGATGTCGGGCATGACAGGCTCTAAATACAGGCTCTCATGCAGGAACATACCATACCAGTTGGCTACTTGGTCTTTCCAATACTGCTGCCATTTCGAGAGTGTCGACTTCTCCAACAGACGATGTGCCTCAATGATTAGTTTTGGTGCTGCGGCCTCGAAACCTACACGCCCCTTGATGCCGATTATCGTGTCACCTACATTGGCATCACGACCGATGGCATATGAGGCGCCAATTTCCTCAATCTTTTGGATGGCTTTGATCTTGTCGTTAAACAGCTCCCCATTGACGGCTGTGATCTCTCCTTTGTCGAAGGTAATCTTCAGTGTCGCTTCCTCCTCTGTTGCAGTGACATGCTTTAGATAGGCTTCCTCGGGCAGACCTTGTGTGGGGTCAAGCAGTTCACCACCACAAATGCTGGTACCCCAGATACCCACGTTGTAGCTGTACTTCAGTTTTGTGAAGTCGGCAAAGAAACCATGGTCGTTCAGGTAGTCTACCTCTTCTTTACGCGTCAACTTTTGGTCACGGGTCAAGGTGATGATTTCTACGCCTGGAGCCATCACGAGGAAGGTCATGTCGAAGCGGATCTGGTCGTTGCCTGCACCTGTAGAGCCATGAGCAATGGCATCGGCACCAATCTCTTTGGCATAACGGGCGATGGCGATAGCCTGGAAGATTCGTTCGCTGCTCACACTGATAGGGTAGCAATTGTTACGTAGCACATTGCCGAAGATCATGTACTTCAGCGATTTTGCGTAGTATTCTTGTGTTACGTCGAGCGTTATGTATTTTATAGCGCCCAACTTGTAGGCGTTCTCTTCGTTCTTCTTTAACTGCTCTTCACTGAATCCGCCAGTATTGGCACATGCTGCATATACGTCCCAGCCTTCCTGGGCTAACTTCATCACGGTATAGGAGGTGTCTAGTCCTCCGGAAAATGCAACTACGACTTTTTTGTTTGCCATATTTCTTGTTTTTTTTGTGTCTTAATGTTTATTTCTTCTCTGTTCCATCGATCTTATGGATGCGCTCGATAACGTCGTCTGGAATCTTTGCAGGCAGATGCTCTGTCGGGTCGTACAGCATAGCTGTACAGATGCAATACTTGCGACCTGTGCGATGTAGCACGTCTACGTTACAGCATCCTTCACATCCTTTCCAGAAAGCCTCGTCTTCCGTGAGATCGGCAAAGGTGACCGGCTGATAGCCAAGAGCTGTGTTCATGGCCATCACTGCCGCTCCACTGGTCAGCGAGAAAATCTTAGCATGCGGCCAACGGGAGCGTGCGAGCGTAAATGTCATGTCCTTGATACGCTTTGCTACATGATGGCCGCGAAAATCTGGATGTACAATCAGACCGGAAGTCGTGACGTATTGTTGATTCTCCCAAGTCTCAATGTAACTGAAGCCGGCAAAGGTTCCGTCTTTCGTCAGTGCGATGACGGCCTTAGCTTCTAGCATCTTCTTGGTCAGATACTCATGCGTTCGCTTAGCGATACCTGTGCCACGCACCTTGGCGGCTTCAGCAATCGTCTCAAGGATGGTGTCGACGTATTTCTCATGTTCCGGTCCCGCCACCAGGACCTCTATTTCTCCTTTTTCCATTGATTATCAATTGTCAATATCTGCTTAGGCTCTGCTTCGATGTTATTCACAGAGTCCTAAAAATATAATTATTTTAGTTATTTCATGTTAGGAACGACATCGCTCAGAGCCTCGACAATCTCCTGATGTCTGATTCCTTCTTTGATTACAATGAAAATAGTGTCGTCGCCGGCAATGGTTCCTAGAATCTCGGGGATGTCGCTGTTGTCGATGTTCCAGGCTATCGAACTGGCATAACCGGGACGTGTCTTGATGATACCCATGTTACCTGAAAAATTGATGCTCACAAAACCAGGTACTTTCATCATCTCACGGATGCTGTTAGGGGTGCTAACGCGTTTGTACATCGTCTCGTTCGGAAGTACGTACACATAATTGCCACTCATAGAGGCCGCCTTTGCCACTTTCAGTTGTTTCAGATCTCGGCTTAGTGTTGCCTGTGTCAACTTGAAACCTTCTTTCTGGAGGGCGGTCAACAACTCGTCTTGACTACCCAGTTGCTGACTTGAGATAATCAGGCGTAATGCCTCTAATCGGTTGTTTTTTACTTTCATTGTGGTATATTTATTCAGAATTTGGGTGCAAAATTATACAAATTCTTGCATATAACCAAATGATATTGCGTAAATCTTTTGCGAATTAATGAATATTAGTGAATAAATATGCCTCTCGCCGTATATCCGAGAGGCATAATTGCATAGATATAAGAAAAACTTTCAGAATGATCACTTCGTCATGTCGAAACCGACACGCACACCGTCGTAGTTCTTGCTCAAGTCGCCAATCGTCTGCAGGTTGGCATTGCCGCTCAGGGCAGACATGGTCTGAAGTAACTTCAATAATTTCTTGGCCTCGAAGAGAATGGAGATGCCGTTGATCTCTTTCTTCGCGTAGCAGTTAATCGACAGAAGTAGTCCCTTCAGTTTGATTTGCTGGGAAGCCTCGTCGAAGGTGTAGTTGCCGCTGAATGGGGTGCCGGCAATCTTTGATGAGAAGGTCCCGTCCTGTTTGAAGGTGATGTAGGTGTTGTTGGCTGAGATACCTACCTGCTTGTAATAGGGCAGAAGTTTTTCTTCAATTTGTACGGCGGCCACTTCACCGCCGGCTTTTGCCAATAGATTCTCGCTGGTAAATGCGCAACCGGGACCTTTGTATTGCCAGTCTCCAATTAGGCTCTGCGCCTTCACTTTGTCAAGACCGATGACGCTTGTGACCGCATTGACGATGCCACCGCCATTGGCCATGGCATTCATCACTTGACCTAAATTCCCGCAACTGACCAATGCTATACATGCAAGGGCCATCATTCCAATTTTAATCTTTTTCATCTTACTATACTTTTAATATCGTGGATAATATCATAATAATATTGCTGCGAATTTACGACATATTTTCCAAATTCACAAGAAAAATCTGCAATTATCCTGTAAAACCACCAATTTCTTCTTCTGTCTTTTCTCTGTCATGCGAGTGCTTAAGCTTTATTTGTTCTTGGTGTCTATGTCAAACTTGTATGAGGGAGAGAAGATGTCATATTCTGTTTCCTCTATAATATAATAAGGTGTGCCTTGCATTTGTGCTTGATGTTGGTCAAGAGGGATAAAAATTTCGCATATAAAATGAAATTTTTCCTGGAAAAGTTTTGGTGGTTCGGAAAAAGTGTGTACCTTTGCATCCGCTAACGAGGAAACGACCTCTGTAAGCGACGAAAGAAAGAGTTCTTTGAAAGATTTACATAGACAGAAGTAGTACAAGAAGCGAGAGCATGTTTATGATGCTCTTGGGTAGAAGAAACGAACCGTTTATTCTTTTAAACAATTACTTGATACTGGATAGTCGTTCTGAGACAGATAACATTCCGTAAGGGATAAA
>JAEEGL010459196.1_pt1 | contig 28028 bp, 29 predicted proteins | sample 9134231 | NCBI WGS metagenome assembly JAEEGL01 (sample SAMN16246548, study PRJNA631951) | gut metagenome | biome: gut microbiome; feature: rumen; material: fiber-attached | host: Bos | place: Iran: Karaj | collected 2018-10
GCTTTTATTTTTAAAGATAAATCATGAATGATTTCTTTTTCCTCATTGTAACCATAAGATACATTTTTAAATTCAATATTGCCATCTAGATTTTTTAAATTTAATCCTTTTTCTAAAGCTTCATCATCTTTTAAATCTAATAAATCAATGTATTTGTTAACTGCTACTTTGTTTAATTTGTAATCAACATATTCAACATTAAAAATAGCGATTGGTTCATAAGCTTTTCCAAGAAGTGATATGATAGTTACAACGGCACCTACCGATAAATTAGAATTTAAAACAGCATAAGCTAAAACTAAAACTTGTAGGGCATTAACAATTAATTCAAAAGATGTAAAGAACATTTCATGTACTAATTTTATCTTTGTTTTACCATTAACTATGTTTCTTATTTCATCATTCGTAACTTTGATTTCTGTATTGTATTTCTTATTAGTTCTAAATACAACTAATTCCATGAAGCCTCTTATTAAATGCTTGTTTAAGAATTCTTGATTTAATAAGATTTTTTCTTTTAACTTGTATAATCTTTTTAATATTAAATTTGAAATTATTATAACTAAGACATAACCTAGTAAGACAAATAAAACATATTCTTTTTTTACTCTATAGATAAAGAACAAACTAAAGATAGCGGTTGGTAAAAGCCAACGAAATAGTTTTAACCAAAAATCAACCATAACATCTCTTGATGCTGTTGCACCATCTTCTACTTTTTGAGTTAGTTTTCCAGTTCCTATTTTTTGGTATTCCAAATAATCAATCGATGTCATTTTTTTTAAAGATTGTAACTTAAAGTCCAAATATAATTTGTTTTTCACTTGTTGCTCTGGATAATTTTCAATATAACCAAGAATTGTTGATACTACTAATAATATTCCATAAATAACTAATGGCATAATTGTTAATGTTTTATATTGAAACGCATCTAAAATTTTTTGATAATATGTTATTCCATATAGTTTTAAAAAGTTTATTGTTATTCCTATTAATACATAAAAAATGATTATTTTAAGATTGTTTCTTATTACTTCTTTAAATAGTTTCATAATTATTTCCTCTTTCTTTTTTTATTTGTGGTATATAAAAAAGAACCTCCTTTCATGAACAGCAAAATCACCACAAAAATCTACTGTGCTTGATTTGTCATTCATGAGGAGATTCTTCGGTTCTCATCATTATTAACCATCATATGTAATAAAACGCGAATAACTAATTGATTTATTACGACGTAATTATACCAAAAAAACGGGTTTTAGTCAAATTCTAGCTAAGCTTTAATTCTTTATTACCATCTTTTTTATAATCTTTCATATTAGTAATAATTAAATCCAAAATAGATCTACGGCTAACAGCAACTGGATATTCTCCTTTAACTAATTCATAAACTTCTTCCATTGTTTTTGGATCATTAGAGATAATATTACTAATATATTCATGAACTTGAGATATTAATTCACTATAGTTATTATTAGACATAATTGCCTTAAGAGATAAATCGTAGATACTCATATTACTTTCATATCTTACATAAGCTTTTTGAGTAAATAAACTACCTATTTTTGTACTAATATTTGATAATTGATTTAAATGTTCAAAATAAGATTTAATTACTAATAATTGTTCTTTAGTTAATGATTTGAAACTTTGCATTTCTTTTTTTCTTAATTCACATTTTTCTTGTCTAGAAGTTAATATCTCAGAACGATCTTCTAATGCTAAATACTTTTTAGTTTTTAATAAAAATCTTAAATATTTTCCAAACTTATGATATTTTTTCATTTTTAAATTAAGTTCTGTAAATTCTTTTTCAATAGTTTCAGGTTCTGATTCTTGATATCTTCTTTCGTAATAATCTTCACTAGATAAAATACTTGGATTTAATTCGATAGGTGGTCCACCCATAATTGTAAAAGTACTTCCAAAAGATTCGGTAGTTTGAGATGGTTTTGCAACTAAGGTATCAATAGGAGTTAGTCGTGATAAATTATATTGTGAACCATTTATAGAAATTCCTAAACTTTTTAAAGTTTCAATATCAGTATCTAAACTTCTTCTTAATACTTCATATTCATAACCAGCTTCTAATATTTTAGAGTCAAATTTCTTTTCTTCAACTTCAATTAATTTTGGTCTTACTTCATCAATTAAAGAAATTAAATCTTGAACACAAGATTGCATACTAATAGCTTTAACACATCTATTTACTTGCCAATCTTCTGAATTATAAAAGACTGGTGAATTCTTTCGATGTTCAATCATTTTACGATATTCTTCTTCTTCCCTACGTCTTTTTTCTTCTCTTCTACGTTCTTCTTCTTCTCTTTGTCTTCTTCGTCTTCTTTCGTCTTCCTCATGTTGTCTACGTTGTTGTGCAGCCATAAGTAATAATATTGTTGAAGCGCCCATTTTTCATCACTCCTTTTTTTCATAAAGTATAAAAGACCTTATGATTATTTCATAAAGGTCTTGCAAATTAGAAATTTATATATTCCGGATAAATATCGTTTTGACGAAATATATATTAAGCTACTCCCCTTAAACGAGTATATATTATACCACATTTTCTCTTTTTTTTCAAGAATGAGCATTTATAATAAAAAAAGAATTAAATAAATTAATATTTAATTCTTTTTACTTCTTTTTTATGATTAGTGATAAGAAGTTGCAATCCAAATATTACAAAGAATGCAATAACCAAGATTAAAACAAATTTCATTGGTGAATTTGAATCATTTGTATCACTACCACATCTATTATAACTAGTCTTATAAACATAAATATTATTATTAGATTGATTTGGATCTAAATCTTCGTAAGCATAGCATCCTTCATTTCTTAACATTTCTTTTCTACTTTTTTGTGGAGATTCAAATTGATATACACCATTACTTCTTTGCCACCTGCCACCATATGTACAAATGTTTATACTATTTGCAAGTGTTTTTGATGAATATTTAACTTCAACATAATAAGTTCCTTTTTTACATTTATCAGCTGATCCACCATTTCTACTTGATATCGTAATAGATTCGCTTTTATTAGATTCTCTTTTTACATTCTCTACAACATTATAATTATTTTTTATTTCACTCCAATCATATGTTGCAGAAACAATAGAACCGTTATTTGTTGTTTTAGCATTAATCTTTATTTGACTATATTCTGTACCATCATCTATTGGTAAATAAATAGTATTAGGAACTATTGTTAGATGTATATCATCCACTCTCGTTACCATAATATTACAAGTTGCCGTCTTTCCATTATGAGTTTTAACTGTAATAATTGCTGTTCCACTAGACTTAGTAGTTACTACTCCATCTTTATTTACTGAAGCAACATTTGGATTACTACTTGACCAGGTAACATTTTTATTTGTTGCATTACTTGGGCTAATTTTCATTCTTGATTTTAAATTTAGAGTTTTTCCAATACTTAATTTAGCACTTTTAATCTCAAGACTTACGCCCTTTACTTCTATTGGACTATTAGTTACCGTTATTGTAGTAGTCGCTGTTTTTCCATTAGTAGTTCTTACAGTTATAATAGCTGTACCAATTGCTTTAGCAGATACAACTCCATCATTTGTTACTTGAACTACACTAGGATTGCTACTTGACCATGTGATAGTCTTATTAGTAGCATTACTTGGAGTTATAACAACATTTGATTTCAAGTTTAATGTTTTTCCAACATTCATTTTTATAGATTTATTTTTAAAACTAACACCGGTTACTTCTATTGGGCTATTAGTTACCGTTATTTTACAAGTTGCGGTTTTTCCATTATTCGTTTTAGCAGTAATCGTTACTGTTCCAACAGCTTTAGCAGTTACTACTCCTTCACCATTTACTACTGCTATACCGGAATTGCTACTTGACCAGGTAACTGTCTTATTAGTCGCATTACTTGGCGTAATAGTCATTCCTGATTTTAAGTTTAATGTTTTTCCAACATTCATTTTCGCACTAGTAGTTGAAAGACTGATACCAGTGACTTCTACTGTTCCACCAGTTACTGTTATTTTACAAGTTGCAGTTTTCCCATTATTAGATTTTACTGTTATAACAGCTGTTCCTACAGCTTTAGTAGTTACTAAACCATTACTAGTTACTGAAGCAACATTTGGATTACTACTTGTCCATGTTACATTTTTATTTGTAGCATTACTTGGCGTAATAGTCATTCTTGATTTTAAGTTCAAATTTTTCCCAACACGCATTTTAGCATTAGTAACCGAAAGAGTAATACCTGTAACTTCAACTGTTTTTGGAGGCTCTGGTGTTTGTATTTTTATAACATATTTGCTTTGAGGATATTGCGATATTTGATTCATCTCAAGGGGAACAACATAAGCTCCATCAACACTTGATACAATATATGTATTTCGACCACCTAATTTTGCCTTATTGTTATTATAGAAGGTCCTTGCTTGTTGATCTGTCATATCTGGTCCAAAGAATTGCATTAATTCACCAGTTGTATAATCATTAATTGCAAAAAATAGATAATCATGAAAACTTGTCCATAAAACAGAACCATTCATATTATATTTTTTAACAATATCTAAAGCTATTTTTACTTGTTTTCCATCTCCTGATTTTAACTCAACTTCCATTGTTAATCCATTATCATGGCAATATTTTACGGCGTCTTCAAACTTAGTTATTTTATTATTGGCATATTCCTTTAAATAACCACGATTTCGATCTCGAGGGAATACATATTTAGCATTTATTTCGCTTAAAGTAAGTGAACTAATATAAATAGGACTAGCTCCATTTAAATCAGCTGCTGGATTTGAGACCGTTCCTGCCATTCTATTAATTGTTGAATCATGACTTAGAACGGGAATATTATCTTTAGTAAAATGTACATCTGCTGATAAAGCATAATACCCACCCGCTTTTAAGCCTTTTAAAGTATCTAATGAATTATCCGGTTTTCCAGGCCATCCACTATGAATAATTACCATTTTACTTAATCTTTTTTTCTCAACACCATTTGAATAATATGACCAACATTTATCACTACTTCCTGGACATGTTACTAAATTCCATCCATTATGAACTGCTGATACATTAATACCTATAAAAAAGGCCATTATTATAAATATCGAAAGTATTATTTTCTTCACTATTTCCACCCACTTTATATTTCTAATTATCACACTATTCTATAATGAAAGTATAACACATATATTTTTTTCATTCAATTTATAATTTAATAGTAAAAGACTAGATTAATCTAGTCTTTATTTATTTTTGTAAACTTTTAAAACTTCTAACATTTCTTTTGCTATACCATGTTTATCTTCATAACTTTTAGCATTATTAATAAGTTCATTTTCAATATTATCAATAGGAATATATCTTAATTCAAAACTGCCTTCTTTTTCAGAACTTGTATATTTTGTGTTAACTAAATTAGGTTTTTCATCAGTTTTAATTTCATAATAATAAATCTCTATTTTACGATTTTTATTAATTTCAGGCCAGTCTTTATAATAACCTAAAGAACAAACAAAAGGTTCTAGTTCTTTAATATTTAATATAATTCCTGTTTCTTCTTCTAATTCCCTATTAACAGCATCTATTAAACTTTCACCATCTTCAACATGGCCACCAGGAAATTGATATTCATTATGAGAATAACCAAGTAATATTTCATTATTACTATTAATTAATAATATTTTGACTCTTTTTATAGTTTCTGTCATATCTTCTTCTTGAAGATTATAATCATTTGTAATTATTTCTTTCATAATATCACCATTTTAATAATATCAAACATTAATTATTTCATTTATCATTATATTTTTAATATACCACTCAAATTTATTATCAAATTTATTATATCCATTCTTACTACTTGCATATTTAAAAGCATTCGTGATATCAATTATTTTTCCCCTTATTTTTTTAAACATCTCACTTCTTTTTAAATACGAATTAATAATTTTGATATATATATCTTCATCAATAATTGGAATACTATTTTTTCTTAATAATATATTGTTATCAATATCAGATATTATTTCAAATCCATCATCTTGATAAGATTTAACTAAAACATTTTTACTTAATTGATCTATTTTATATAAAAGTAAATACTTCATATTCTATTCCTTATTCTAGTTATATTATATCATACTGGCTTTCACTTTTGACTTTTTATCATTTTTTTGATATAATATGCGAGTTATTTAATGGGGGAAAAATAAAATATGGAAAACATTTACAACAACTTGCTTGATAAATGTAATAGACAAGTTAAAAATTCTTGTCAAAGTTTTACTCAAGCAGACGGAAAGAAAAGATACACAGTTACAACGGAAAACAGAGGAGATACAATTTATACATCAGAAGTTAGTATTGCAAAATTAGATGGCGAATCATTAGATTATGATCCAATTGATTATGTAGACGTTGATGATCTTTTAGCAGATGATATTTCAATGGATGATCTTTTTGATAATTTTAATGAACGTGTAACATTTGCTAATAATGGAAAAGTAAAAATCGATGGTTATATTGCTGAAGAATTACAAACTGACAAAATTATAACTGTTAAAAAAGGATCTATAACTGGTCTTATTGTCGATTTAAAAAGAGATGAAGATTTTACTGATGCTTATTATAATGGCATTACATGCAATATGCCAAATTGTAAAAGATATGCTGATGAATTTGCTAATCATGGTGATGATATTGAAGAAAATGATTTCATTGATCTTCTTGATGAAAATGAATTAACGGATTTTATCGAAACATTAAGATCTAAAGTTCAATCTGCTACTGAATTATATCCTCAAGGATTATATGTTATTATAGATAATCGTATTTATTACTTGACAGCTGATGAATATCGTCGTATTTGTTATGATTCTGAATATGAAAGTCGTATGTATAGACTAAATGAAGATCCAGGGATACATCAAATAGAATCTAAATTACTTGAAGATAAAAAGCAAACATTATATACAATATCTCAAATAATTAAATCAAAATATTTAACTGATAAGAAATATATCGATATGAATGATGAAACAAGTATTGGAACAACAAAAGAAACATTCTTAACAAATCTATTATCAAGTGATATAGAAACATTCGAATTCTTAGCAACTATGTTAAAACCAAAAGAAAACACAAAATAAAAACAGGATTAAATATCCTGTTTTTTTATTTTAATTTTCAGCTAATATTGTACCTGGACAATTATCTTTAAAAGTTGATTTAACGATTATTTGTAATAAATTCTCTTTAGCCATTTCAATACATTTATCATGTAACACTTTGGCTCCATTATGAGATAGTTCTAGCATTTCATCATATGTAATTTTATCATATTTAATTACTTTACTATCTTTATGAGGATCTCCTGAATAAATACCATCAACATCTTTAAATAATTCACATTTTTCGGCCTTTAAAGCAATAGATAGTGCAATCGCTGTCGTATCAGATCCACCTCTACCAATGGTTGTTATTTCACTATTTCGATCTACTCCTTGGAAGCCTGCTACAATGACAATTGTTCCTTTTTTTAGTTCACTAATTATTTTATCAGTCTTTACTTCTTCTATATCAGCATCACTAAAGTTAGAATTAGTTATTATAGGAACTTGCCATCCTAAAAAAGATTTAGCTTGATAGCCTTTCTTTTGTAACATCATAGAAAGTTTAGCAATCGTTATTTGCTCACCTACAGTAACTAACATATCATGCTCTCTTCTACTGGCATTTTTAGTAATTGTCTTTTCTTGTTCTATTAAATCATCAGTTGTTTTGCCTTGAGCAGATACCACAACTACTACTGATTTATCATTATTATATTCTTCTAAAATTCTTTTACATACTTTTTTTAATTTATTATTATCTGCTACAGAACTTCCACCAAATTTTTGAACTACTATTTCCATAGAGAATCACTTCCTTTTTTCCTATTACAATTATATAGATATAATAAAAATATACTACTAACATTCAACCACACAAAAAAATGATATTACACAAATAATCCACAGATTAATTATTACAAAGAAAAAAGACTAGTTATTTCTAGTCTTTAAGTTTTTACTAATTACTTTATTACGCTTTATAGTTAAATTATCTAAATTATTAAATATTTCTCTATATATTGGGTGTTCTGTTGGAAGATCATACCCTCCTCCCCAAATATGTTCAATATCATCAAGTTCAATCTTTTTATCAGTTTGTGGAACTAATTGATTAAAATATTCATCAAGATTATCAATAAAGTTATCAAACCATTCAATAGAAAATTTATTATTTAAATATAAATACGCTATTACTAAAGCAACAAATCTTTCATGTTCTAACAACTTACGTTCTTTTTCTTCATTATTTAAGTATAACTGATATTCATAGTTATATAATTCATTCAATAATGGATTATCTACATCAATTGTTTCTTCTTTATTTTCTTCATATAACGCTAAAGTTCCACAAAAGAAAACATCAGTTGCATACCAGATATACTCTGGAAAATTATTAACCATTTCTTCTGGACAATAAATAACCGATAACAATCTTGTTAATTGATATGGCGTTGGATCATATCTATCATTTATATCATCTATTGTTTTTTCACTTAATTTACGTCCTTTTAAATGAGTTGCAATAAAAATAGCGTCATCTACAGCATGCATCCAAGAATAAACCGTATTATATTCATCTCGTTCAACTAAATATTCTATATCATATTTTTGAAATAACAATTTTATATCTTCACGATATCGTTCTAGTCCTTTATGTTTAGTTAATGGTTTATCTTCATATATTTCCTTAATAAATTTTTTATAATCTTTTTCAACATAATTAATTGGCCCTGGAAATAAATCCTTATTCATCAAAATCACCTCTTAAATATTTATTTTATTAATCTTTTTACTTCACCAACTGTATAATTACCAAAATCTAGTGTAGAAGCAATTTCCATAAATCGATTATAATCAATTGATTGATAAAAATCACAATCAGAATATTCATCTGTTAAAGGAATACTTTGAGGAAAATTCTTTAAATGACCATATTTCTTTTCCATACCTCTAAGTTCTGTTGCAATTAATCCTTTTCTCGCTAATTCATATTCTTTCTCAGTAATATTTCTTTTAGATAACAATTCTAATAAATTACCAATAAGTTCTTCTTTATGTTTAGAAACAAAACCAAAAGAATAATCTATATAATTATCTAAAATTGGAATATAAGCAAAATCAAATACGTCATATACTCCTTTTCTTTCTAAAGCTCTTAACTCATCAGAATTATATAGACTGTTTCTAATCAAATATAGAACATAGTATAACTCTCTAAGGGATACAGAATCAGCTTTTTTAAACTTCATTCCTAAGCCAACTTTCGGAGTATCTAAGTCACCATTTATTACATCGTTTTGACTTCTTATACTATCATAATCTAATTCTGGTAATACTAAATTTGATTTATGAGGCTCTAGTTTAGCATAAACATTATTTAATAAATCAACAATTCTTTCTTCATCAACATTACCACCAATGATAATAAATTTCTTATCATCTGTATAGAAGGCATTATAACAATCATATAATCCTTCTGTTGTTATTTCTTTAGTAGTTTGTCTACTACCTATTGGTGATAATGTTTTATCAAATAATTCAAATCCACCATATAGATTTCTTTCAATCAATCCATGTAAATTATTACTTGTATCATCTACATGAGATGCTGCTTCTTCTTCAATAGCATGTCTTGAAGCATCAACATCTTTATCATCGAATACTGGTGTATCGATTGCAGTTATTAATTCTACTATAGACTTCTCAATATCATCTTTTCCATTAAAATGATATGAAGTTACATTCATTGCTGTATATGCATTTGCTCTTTGAAATCTTTTATCAAAATTTCGATACATATCACCATATTTACTATGTTCTCCTAATAAATGTTCTAGATAATGAGCATGCCCTGTTATAACTCTATGATTTACCCCATCATTATTAAAATCAAACCATTGTCCTGAAGATCCATATTTTAAATTATAGCTTACAAAAACTCTCTTCATTGTTGGATCAACACATAAATATAGAGGAATACCATTATTTAATATTATTTTCTTAAACTTATTCATTTGTCTTACCTCTTAACATAAATACATTCTTTTTGGTTAATGTCTTTGTTTTGGTCATTAACTCTTCAGGTTGCATTTCTTGGATTTCTTTATTAACAATTTCTCTATCTTGATTACCATATATTTTAAGAATTCTACTATTAATAATTGATGTCATTCTATCTTTACTTTCACTTAAAGAATACTCATCATTTGCTATTTCATCTTTTGCTTGTTGCATGTATTCTTCAATAATTTCTCTATTAGCTAAACTTTTTATTATTTCATCAACCGCCTCTATAAATTTTTCTTTTTTAGAAGCATCAGTTTCTCCATAAATAAATAGTTTCTTTTCATGGAATAATATTTCAGCATATGATCCATATACAAGTCCATATTTTTCTCTTAATGTTTTATAACATAGTCCAATTGATGAATTTAATATCCATTCTAAAATTCTTAACTCTGCATTTGTTAATTCAGTAAAATCATATGTTACAAATATATATGATTGTTCACAATCTTTCTCGACTTCAAAATTTCCTTCAGTAGTTTTAACATCCATACTATAGTCTAAATCGTGTTGAGTTGATTTTAAATTCATATACTTAACAAATTCATCAAATTGATTTTCATTAATGTTTCCTAACACTAAACCACTTATATAATTACTCATTAGATTCTCATATTCTCTTTTTAAGTCATCCAATGTAATTGAATTAATTAGTTTTTCGATATATTTCTTATCAACTGAGTAATCATATTTCCTATCTTTATCTGGTAGAACTGTTTGATTATATAAAGTTTCTGCATATTGATCATAATTTGCTAGACTTAACTCTATATAAGAAATAAGTTTCTTTTTGGATATTTCTAATACTTCTTCATTTTCAAAATCTGGTTTTAATAACATATCGCGAATAAACGCAAAAGCCTCTTTTGAATAATCATCATTAATAGCATCCATTGATATTAAATCAGCTACTAAAGAAAATATTTTTTGATTACCGTTCCATTTCGTTGTAAAATATATACTCATATCATATAACTCACGTGATTTTAAATTAATTTCATCATCAGTTTTATATACTTGATTGCATCTTAATAAATAGATAGTTAAAACATCTAATATTGCTGCAGAACGATTATCTCTACTACCTAGAAAGTTTAAATTAATAGAAAAAGTATTAAAACCTTCATCTTTGTATAAATAAGTTCCATTGTAATTCTTTAATTTACTTAATTCCATATTTCCCCCGTCATTTACAGTGATTTATTATAAACTATTAGAATTAAAAAGTAAATCACACAATGTAATAAAAAAGACTAGATTTCTCTAGTCTTTAAACACTTTTTAGCAAGACACCTATATAGTCTTTTTTCTAGTTCATATCGAGTCATTATTTCTTCATTTAAATAGAGAATATCAAAATCTTTAAAAAAATACTTTATGTCATTTTCATCAAAAAATCTTTTTAATCTTTTATCAGTGGTTTCATATAAATGATGTTCTATTTCTATGCCTTCCCCAGCTCCATGATTAACATCATTTATCGAATTAACTCTAAATATTAAAGAGCCTTTATCAGTTAATACTCTTTTGATTTCCTTTATTATTTTAAAAGTATCTTCTTCCCTAAAATAATGTAGAGAAAGATCTGCAATAACAATATCAAAAGAATTATCATCAAAAGGAAGTCCATCTAACATATTAAAACATTTGGTATCATATACTTCTTTAAAATTCTTTTTAATATTATTTATAGCGTTAATAGAATAATCACATGATATAACTTTTTTCCCTTTATCTATTAAATATAAAGTATCATTTCCACTTCCACATCCTAAATCTAATATTGGTGTAGAACAATTATTTATAACATTAGAAAAATCATCTAACCAATTATCTATTTTTATATTTTTAGGATTATAATTTTTATAGAAATTATCCCAATATAACAATGAATTGTCTTTTTCAAGTTCCATTTTATCACCACATAAATTATATCATAAAAAAATAAGATGGTTTCCCATCTTATTTACCATATTTATATGTTTTTCCTTTCTCATCATATACTCCGGCGAAAGCATCAGCAATTGCTTCTACTTTCTTTTCATCTTTAGAGTATACAAGAGATGTATTTACATATGAACTTACCATACCTGAATTATCAGGGAAATAAATTTGAACTTGTTCTCCATCAGCAAAGTCCATCCATTTAGATATTATAAATATTTGACTATTAACTCCACTGTTATAAATAGCATAGTTAAAGTTCCATCTCGTATCAAACAATTTAAAGTTCCATCCTGTAGGAGGATTTCCAAATGTTGGTGTTAAGTCAGTAATAACACCATCTTTTCCTCTAAACCATTCAGCATATTTTTCAGGATTCTTTGTTTTTAATAGAATAGTATCATATGCAGATGTTAATATACAACTTCCTTCAGGTAATTCTAATTGTAATTGCTCACAATTTGGTGAATCTTCTTCATCAGTTGTAACTACTTTATGTCTTGTACCATCAGGATTTTCTTGATAATGAGTACTCTTATGACCATTATGATTATAATAATCTTTCCATCTAGATAATGGAAGAATTGTTACATTACCATTTTCAACATGTAAGGCATAATTAAATCCATATTCTAAATCAATTATTTTCTTATTAAAGCCTGCACTATCTGTTAAATTAGTTGCATTTAAATTTGTTTTTTCTCCATAATAACTAGCTAAGGTATTAACATTAAGATTTTCTTTTCCACCATTTATCATATCTAAGAAAACTGATGAAGTAAGCATTGTATCACCATCAGGGAATACTATTTGTAATTGTTCTCCTTCATAATCTTTCCAATTACCGATATTAAATGTAGCTGCACTGTTATCATTAGATATAATACCATGTTTAAAACCATAATCAAGATCAATAATTTGTTTATTAAAGAATCCTTCTGCAAGTGGTTTACCTTTCGTTAAATCAATAACGTTATCAGCAATTGCATTAGCAATAGCAAGAGCACCATATTTATCTCTATCAGCTACTGATAATTTAGAATCTCTAACTAAAATAGTATCATAAGAAGCCGTAAGAATAGTTGGGCCATCTAATATCTTAAGTTGGTATTGTTCTCCTTCATAGTCTTTCCATTGAGCAATAGGAAGAATAACAGCCGTATTATCTTTCATAACAATAGCTTTATTATATACATAATTTAAATCTATTAAATTATAATTGGTAATTGAATTATTTCTAGCTGGTTTACCAAGAGTAGTAACTGTACCATCACTACCTACATATATTTTTGAAAACTCTTCAGCCGTCATATTAGATTGTCTATCATAGAATAATTTACTATTATAACTTGATAATAGTACGGCAACATCTTCTTCCGTTACGATTTGTAATTGTTCACCCTCGTAATCTCTCCAGTTTTTAGCATTCAATATTAAGGCTTTATTTCCATTATATAATCCGGCTTTATTAAAATTCCAATGGAAATCTAATAATTCATAATTAAATAAATTATTACTATCACGATAATAATTATATAGTTCGCCATTAGGTGATAATTGATTTTCAGCTAATTTACTTACTGCATAAGTATCACTTTTACCAAAGTATAAATCTGTATCAAATGATGAACTTAACACAACTAATCCATTCGTAAAATTAAGTTGATATTGTTCACCTTCATAGTCTTTCCAATCTTTAATATCCATAATAATTGCTGAATCATCACCAGATATTAAAGCAGCATTTTGACCATATTTGGTATCGATAATAGCTCTATTACAACCAGATAATAAAGGAATTGAAACCATTGTTAACACAATAGCTCCAGCTCTTTTTAATTTGCTACCTAAATTTCTCGTAAGAGAATACTTTTTAGCATCTTGTATTAAAACATCATTTACTCTTATATTTTTTATTTTCATAATCCCCCACATTAACTCGCAATATTATACCATAAAACATAAAAAAAGACAAGATTAACTAATCTTATCTATTTCTTTTTTAACATGTATATTAAGTTCTTTTGCCCTTGTTTCCATTCTTCGTATTCTTTTCTCATACAAACAGCACAAGGTCTATATCCGGCTTTTATTGCGGTTTCTTCATCAATAAAAAAGACTCTATCATTAACATAATACCCCTTTTTTATCCATCTATTAGCAGAAGGGCAATCAAGTCTACCATATATTTTTAATCTTTTATTACCCCCAAAAGAACCAGGGATACTACTTAAATATTCTTCACCATTTTCATTAATTAATCTATATAGTTTTCTTTCCATAATTATTCCTTGTTTTAACTAAAGTTTTTATTCCTTTCTTCATTCCATTACTTTCTTCATGTATCTCAAAACCATATTTTTCTAAAGTATCATGATATATTTTAGCAAGAAAAGAAACTCTATATGCATAATCTTCTACTGGGAATTTAATATCTATCCCCACTTCTTTCATAGTGTTAATAACATCTACTCCCATGCACTCTAATAGTCTTGTAGCTACATAATCTTTTTTACTAGGATTTTCTTTGTAAAATTCACTAATCGCATAATCATTTTCTTTTAAAGCAATTGGTTGCCAAACTCTAATATTTCTAATTTGGCCTTCAGCTAAATCAGGTCTATTTTTTCTTCTTTTAGCAAAATATTCCACTAAATTAAATTTTGTAACTACGGCATATACATCACTCATATCAAACACTTGATCATACATACATGGAATATTTGGAGGACATGTTGGTAACTTTCCAAAGTTAGGACAACCATCTTTATGATTCTTATATGGTTTTATACAAATACTTCTTGGAGATAAGCACTCATTTTTCTTATCACATTCAAAACAATTATCTTGGTAACCATTTTTTATTATACATTCTGGATAAATTATAATGGGATTAACTTTTATTATTTCTTTTTCCATATTATTCCCCCATAGATGCCAATTATTATATCAAAAAAGACTAGATATCTCTAGCCTTTTTTATTTTAAAAACCACGTTCTTTCATCCACTAATTTAAATTTATTTTTATCATTCATCTCAATATTATTATTTTTTATAAATTCATCTAATTCTTCTTTTGAAATATACGTTGTTGAAACAATATTTCCATCAACAGGTGATACTCTATAATCACCTACACCTGATATAAATGGGATATTATCATATATATATAAACAATCAGATACTAGCCATTTTTCAGTATCATATTTTTTGTAAGTAGAATCATCATAATTATTCTCTATTTTTTCTATTAATATTGACAAGTCTCCATCATCATAATACTTATCTTTATAATTTTTTAATTCTAAAGCGATATATCCATCTTTTTTATTATATTCACATTCACAACTAATATAAAAATTTCTATCACCTAGTTTAATTCTTCTATTAATTAACATATAAATCACCTGTCAGTATTATATCATAAAAAAAGACTAGATTTCTCTAGTCTTAATTCTTAATTATTTTAATTACAGCATATGAAAGAAAAATAAATATATTATCAACTATAATTAACTATAAATAATGTATTAATAAAGATATACCAAAACTACAAACATTAGCTGATAATGAATATAATCCAAGTTTACTTTTAGAAACATCTTTAATAAATAATGCATATACTACAAATTCAATTATTACAATCAATATTTCCGCTATATAATAGAAATACATTGGAACAGTTTCATAATTAACTATCATAATAATTGTCGCAATATGTAATATTATTTGTGTAATTATATTAGTAATAGTAATTACTCCATATGACTTTAATTTCATAATAAATGCAACAATTAATTCAATTACTAAAGTTACAACTAAGGCAATTATTATATTTGATACATTATCTTTTAATACACTCATGAATGTTCTTTCAACTTCAGTTGGTGGCTCCTCAGTTGGAGGTACTTCAGTTGGAGGTACTTCAGTTGGAGGAACTGGTTCCCCACCTTGATTGTTATATTCAATATTAACAGATTTAATACTTGGTCTCTCTTTAATATGAGAATCTTGCCTTATTATATTATCACCAATAATATAATCTTTTTTATTATTATTTTTAGGATAGAATCTAATCATAAATATTTCACTTTCAGTTCCATCTTTTGTTATTAATTCTTCCTTTGATTTAAAGTCATCAATATCAAATTTCATTGTTTTATCTTTTATTAAACTTGTTGATAATTCTTTATAAAACTCATATTTATTTATAGAGTAAGAAATCGTTCTTTCACAAGATAATTTAGCATTATCGATGTATTTTTCTAATTCATCATCATATTTTTCAAGATTTAAGTTTGTATTATATGCCCCAGATGAACCACGATTATGATTTTTTACACCATTTTTTAATTCATTCATATTATTAAATTTTTGATCAAAACCATATTCGATATAAGAGTCTTCTGTTTTGCTAGTAAATCGATAATCATATGAATAAGATATATTTACCATATACTTATTGTCATCATAGTTTTTATTTTCAACAAAATCTTCCTTTGTAAAAGGAGATACTTCATCTCTTATAATTGCTGAATTTAAATAAGTATCATCCACAATTGACATATCAAATGTACCACCAAAAACTTCTTCAAATGATACTTTTCTACCATATGTGTATAATTCTATCTTTTCAATTTCTTCATTTATACCTTTTATTGTTACTTCAACCTTCTTAGTTTCAATAATCGCAAAATTGGCAAATACATTAGTTGTTATTAACATTAAAGCAAATAAAAATAAGCATAATTTTTTTAATCTATTTTTCATCTAGTCACCTCAACTATATTATATCAAAAAAACTAGATTTCTCTAGTCTTTATTCTTAATTTTATACTGGTCCTCTATATGTGCTTCCAGTAAATATATGAATAATAACATCTATTAAGAATAATATAATTATTATATAAATAAGAATGCTTGTTGTTTTATTATTACTATTCTTAATTTTATCAATTAAAGGAACAACTAAATATATTACTATTATGCCAAGAATTCCGAAAATAGTACTTGGAACAAAGGCAACACGTCCTTGAAAATTCAAAAATTTACTTCCATAGTTCCATAATTTAGTCCAATCAAAATTTACTAAATCGCATATATATGTTGTAGAAAGTTCAATTATCGTTGCTATTACCGTCATGTATATAAATATTAATAATGGTCGTATATTAACTTTTTTTATTTTTATAGGCTTGTCTTTTAGTTTATTAAATAAACTGAAAATGATAAATCCACCAAAACCATAAACTGGTAACCATGGTCCATATAGAACCCCTCTATTAACAAGTATGTGGTCTCTAATAATAAATAATGATACTTCATATATCCATCCAATACAACTAAAACATATGAAGTAAATCATAATATTTCTTGCTTTTTCTAAAACTTTTTTCATTTTACATCACTTCTTCTTATAAAGATTTTACAATATTATTATTTTAAAAACCAAGTTCTTTCATCCCATAATTTAAATTTATTTTTATCATTCATTTCAATATTTTTATTCTTTATATATTCATTTAATTCATCGGTTGTAATATAAGAAGATGAAACAATACTTCCATCAACAGATGATACCCTACAATCCTCTACTCCTGATATAAATGGAACATTATCATATATATACAAACAATCAGTCATAAGCCATCTTTCACTATCATATTTTTTATAAGTAGAGGCATTATAATTTTTCTCTATTTTTTCAATTAATATTGATAAATCTCCATCATCATAATACTTATCTTTATAATTTTTTAATTCTGGAGCGATATATTCATCTTTTTGATTATATTCACATTCACAACAAATATAGAAAATTCTATCTCCTAATCTAATTCTTCTTTTAATTAACATATAAACCACCTATTTGTATTATAGCATAAAAAAAGACTAGTTTTACTTAGCCTTTTTTTAGCTCTTCCTTGCCTTAATGATGCCTGTACAACAATCTATCGTAGCAGTCATATTTGTATTTGACTAAAATTACTCATTCTATTATTAGTTAAGTATCTCCCAATAGCCAGTTTTATCTGAACCTACTCTCTCAATAATATCATTGTCAATTAATATTTTAAAGTTTCTCTTTATTGTTCTTACATTAACATTTAATTTTTCTGCTATTTTATTTTGAGTAATATATTTATCATTGATAATAAATTCAACGATTCTATTTTGAATATCATTCATTACAAATTTACTACTCTTAATTATTTTATCTAATGATGAATTAATTGTTTGTAATAAAAATTTAATAAATATATTTGCATTACCATTATTGTGACACTGAGCAATAGATGAATAATACTCTTCATGATTTAAATATATTTCTTCTTCAACAGGAATAAATTCAAAATTCTTATTATATTTAATTAACATTAAACTTACCCAATACCTTGCTAATCTTCCATTACCGTCAGAAAAAGGATGAATAGACACTAAATAATAATGAAATATTGCTGATAAAAGAATTAAATTAATATCACTATTATTAATAAATTCAAATAAACTATTCATTAATGATGGAACAAATACTGATTCAGGCGCCATATATATAACTTTACCATTTTTTTCTACACCTTCACCATGATTCCTATAACTTCCATTATCCTCATCAAAATATTTCATCATTAAGCTATGTACGCCAATAAAATCTTTTTCACTTTTATAATTATAATTATTGATTTTATCATATGCTACTATTGCATTTTTAACTTCTTGTATTTCATCTCTTTTACCAATTATTTGTTTGTGCTCTAATATATTTTCCACATCAAATAATGATAACGAATTAGCTTCTATTGCAAGTGAAGAATGAATTGATCTAACTTTAGATTTTGTAACCATGTATTTTCTTTTTTGTTTATCTGTTATTTTAATATCATCTAGTTTTGAATCAATATTAAATAATAATTCATTAATTTCTTCATCTACATTAAATACTGGATTAACTTTATCAAATAAATTCATTTTATCACTCTCTTTCTAAGAATATTATATCACAAATGTCACTGTAAATGTCACTGTATTTTTAAAAACTAAAAAGACTAGTTTTACCTAGTCTTTATTATCTATTAATTATTTTTTTCTTTGATTGCGGCTTGTGTTCCATGCTGTAATGTTTTCTATAAATGATTTTATATTTATTTTAATTGTTTTATCTAAAATTATGGAAATTGGTATTTTTATAATAAATACTTTCCAAAAACATATATATAGCTTTGTTATTTTGTTTTTAATAAGATTTTGAACATTATTTTTATAAACTATATAAGTTTCGTATCCTCCTAGAAAGGTAAATATAGCAACACATATTTTGCCAAAATACCCTATAAAAAATGAAATTGTTTCTTGGTTGTATGAAAATAGTGAAATATAGTCATACTGTATTCTTTCTGGAAAAGCAAATAGATGATGATATAGCATTAATATAATTGCTATTCCTTTCATTATTTTTGTATCTTTTTTTCAAATGTCATAGGATTACTCCTACTCTTTTTCTTCTTTATATTTTTTATAATGAGTATATGAAATTGAGGCAAATGATATTCCTAGTCCAATGTTTGTAAGACAAAAACCTGGAAATCCACTCACATTAATCATATCATAAAAAAAAGAATTATTGTTTCTTTAAACAATAACTCTTTTATATTTTTACCAAGTAGGTACATGTTGTGAAAAATATAACATATCTGCCAATTTTGGATTACCCCAAATAGAGGCATAACCTTTCTCATCACTATTAATCAATTTAATTGGCCCACCAGGATTATGTGTAAATAATTTAACTTGACGCTCACGTCCAAGAAGAGCATATGTTTTGATATATCCACCAGAAACTTCATAACCATAAGGTATACTCTCCATAGAACCATATGTAGAGAGTAAAATAAAATTATGCTTATCAGTTTCTGATTGACCTATCCATGTTGTACTTCTACATGGATTTAACGCATATTTGCTAGTAGAACAAGATAACGTATCATCGAATTCACTATCAGCATAATCTGCCAATTTTAATTTATAAACGCCATTCTCTTTTTTATATGTAACTCTGTATGAAGCATCCCAAGTGTTTAACACACCTTTACTAATGAATTGCTTTGGTTGAACATAATCCATCACTTGTAATTCTCCATTTCTAGATACTACTAACCTATTGGATAAAACCCCATATTCATTAGCTCCTGTGAACACTTTTCCCTTACTGATTAACACATTAGGATATTCTTCTTGATAAGATGGAACATCCGAACCATTTGTAGCTATCATACAACCATCTTTATTCTTAAAAAACTTGTTTTTTTCATTTGTTAAGATATCACTTGCTGAACGAAATTTTAGTGGTTTCTTATAACTTGCAAGAGCACTATTAATTTGTTTGTATGGATTCTTTACCCAAACAAGTGCGACATATTGATACTTACCATATTTTTTATCTTTTGATTTTAGAACACGATAATTTAATGTATCACTATAACATGATGAAGCTTCTTCAACATTTCCAAATAATTTTTTCATTCTATAGTCTACTTTCTTATCTTTAGTAATATCATATGATGTAGAAGCCGTTTTAACTATAACTTTGCAAGTTGCTTTTTTATTGTTATTAGATTTAACTGTTATAGTAACTGTTCCTGCTTTTTTTCCAGTTACTACTCCATTACTATCAACAGTTGCAATACTCTTATCACTACTTGTCCAAGTTAATTTTTTATTTGTTGCATTAACAGGATTTACTTTAGCAACTAGTGAGCCAGTTTCTCCAACATTTATTTCCATTTTTTTCTTATCAAGTGATACACTTTTAACTGCTATATTTCCTTTTTTCCAATGAGCATATACAGTTATACTTTTCTTCATTACAGTATTGGAATCAACAAGTGTTCCACCACTTTTCTTTGTATACCATCCTACAAATGCATAGCCACTTCTAGTTGGTACAGGAAGTTTGCCACATTTTTGATTTTTTTCAATTTTTTTATTCTTAGTGCTAACTTTTCCACCATTAGCATTAAAAGTTAATTTATACGTTTTTGAAGATGTTTTAGAACCACTAGCTACCATATATTCAACTTCATAATCAGTATCATCTTTTTCAAATGAAGATTTTGAATCACAACCAATTAAAAAAGTTGTCATTAATAAAACAATTAATAGTAAAAAAATTTTTCTTATAAAAGAGTTTTGATTTTCTAATATTTTATTTAAAATCATCTATAATCACCAATATCATTTTATATCATTAAAAATAATAATACTAGTTCTTTTATATTATTTTTTTACTTTTATGTAAATAAAGTACTTAATCATTAATTATAGTTCATTATATTTTAAATATATTGATTATTATATTGGATATAATAAATAAAAAGATAACCTTCGTTATCTTAATAATTATTTATGAAATTCTCTTATTTTTTCTATTACCATGCCATGGTTAATATTTAGTTCTTGTAATATTTTTAAAATATCTCTTGAATAAACATAACTAATAAATTCATGATATTTTATATTTCTATTAATCATATAATTACATGCTATTATTCTTCCTATAAAATAACTTAGATTACTAATATAACTATTATTATAGTAATCTCTATCTAAGTCTGAAAGTATTTTAGCATCTTCAATTATATTTTATTATATGTAAAGTAAGATATCTAGGATGCTACAAACCTAAATCATTTGGATCACCCCTTTCTCGTTCTAAAGCTCGATAACTTTCTATAGCTTTTATAATGTATTCTTCTATATATCTCTTATCTCTTTTAGTCATCTCGTAAGGAAGTGCCTTTACTATTTTATCTTTATTAAAAGATATTTTATCATTTTGATTTCCTTTTTTCTCATCTAGTATTTCTTCAAGTGAATCACCATTTAATTGTTTATTTTTAGATAACTCTCTAATTTTAATTGCTTGAGCATGAGATGGAGTCAATTCTTCATATACAATTTCAGAATATAATAATTTTTGTTCTTCTTTAGTTAAATATGATATTTCTACTGCAGGTTTTATCCCCATTGTTAATATTTGATTCTTTCCATATTTAACTGTATCATCAACTAATTGTAATAGCTCAGGTATTAAATAAGTAAGTCTAACATATCTCCTAACTGTTTCCCCTGATTCATCGTTTGCAATACCTACATCTTATCTTGATCTATGCAACCCAGTTGCCGAAGCTTTACCTTGATGTTTAATAACATCTAATTTCATTTTATATGCAAAGGCCTTTTCACTTGGTAAAATCTTTTCTCTATGAATATTTGAATCTACCATAAAGACAATTGCCTCATCATCTGTTAATTTTTTTATGTCGGCTTCTATTTCATCTATACCTAGCAATTCGTATGCTTTTAATCTTCTATGACCTGAAATTATTTCATATTTATTATTTTTTTCTCTAACTATTACTGGATGTATTAATCCGGTTTTTTCAATACTATCCATTAGTTCCTTTAAAGAATCATCTTCTTCAACTTTATATGGATGATCTTTAAAAGGAATGATATCTTTAATTTTAATCTTAGTCATTGGAGTCACCTCCAAAATCATAAGTTAATTTCCAATTAGTATATTCTTTATAAGATATTTCTCTTTTATTTCTTTTGGATTTCATTATATTCCACTTATCAATAGCAGTCTGAATTTTTAATATATCATCACTACTAAGATTCTTAGTACATTCTAAATTAACAGAATAATTTGGAATCAATTCTTCTAACCAAATAAGAGTATAAACAACATCAATTGGATTTTTATAATCATATTTCTTAATACCACCATCGTGCCACACATTAGTTAATTTTTTTCGATCAAAAATAGCTTTAATCCTTGCTTCAATCCATTCTAGTGTATATCCTTTTTTTAAATAAAAATCTATCATTTCATCTATTCCCTTTGATGGATCAAATACTTCATCAACTTTTTGTCTTACAAGTTTAGCTAACCATATCTTAAACAGTTCTGCTTTGGGACTAGGCACTGACTCAATTAATCTAAATATACCTTTTGAATCTAACATATCAGTATTACGCATTTTACCATCTTTAGCCCTTAATTTTAAAGTGTCACAATTTGTGACGGTTTCATTTCCTTCAAATAAATTTGTTAATGTTTCTAGTTTAATGTTCATTTAATTTCTCCTTTTTAATTATTTCTAATTTATATCCAAGAGCTTCTAATAATTTAGTAAAATTACTTATAGACATAGAATGCATATTTTTTTCCATTCTAGCAATTGTAGATTGTGCTATTCCAATTTTACTTGCTAATTCTCTTTGACTCATTTTTGATTCATATCTTATTTTTATATATTTACATATTAAATCAAACTCTTCATCATCTATAACATATTCATTAATATCTTTCATACTATACCTCTTAAACCGATGATGGCAAATACGCATTATGTTGTCAACAAAAAAGGATTAAATATTTCTATTTAACCTTTTATCTTAATAAATTAATTTTTCTTTGCCTTGATTGCGGCTTGTACCTCGTCAAGGTTAGGAAAGTATAAGACTAAATTAACTATTATTTAATTATTCATACTATTTATAATAGCAATACCTTCATCAATCATTTTTTTGTACTCTTTTGTATTACTTTTTTCTAATCTATCAGTAGGAGTTGGATAATTATCATAGAAATTATTAATCCATTTATTAAATTTAATAAAGTAATTCTCTCCAACTTTCTTTATAAAATCTTCAATATTTCCAATTAATTTATCATTTAATAAAATATTCTTATATTTATAATAGAATTTTTCTACAACTGGACATCTATCCTTTTTATATTTATTAATTGATTTCTCTTTTTCTTCTCTTGTATTAATTAATAATATGTCATTATCATACATATACTCATTAATTTCTTCTGCAATTCGCTGATGTATTATCTCATTCAAATATTCAAAATTTCTATCTAACTCCTTTTCACCCTTAATACACATTTTTTCAAAACCACCTTGTGAAATAATAACATCATTATCTTGATAAATAATATGTTCATCAATAACATGCAATAGTTCATGTATTAATATACAATCGTAATTATACTGATTAATTGTTGATTTAGGAAAATAAATCACCATTTTTAATTCATCATCATTTTCATAAATCATTGTTCCTTGTTGACCTGTTTCAAGAACATATTTGCTAATTGGTATTTTCTTTTCGATTATTTCTAGATTATATTTTTTTATATCATATTCTTTTAAATAATCTTCAATTGTTTCTAATTTATTAGTGGTAGTATGATTATTATAAAATATTATATCTACTAAATTCATCATTCTTTTATCAATCAATTCATCATATTTATTACCATAAAACATTTTAAAGACATCTTTAACTATTTCGATTACAGTTTTACTATCCATACATTAATCACCTATTTTAATTATACATAAAAAAGACTAGATTTCTCTAGTCTTAATTATTTAATTATAAAATATATGTTATATATCTAAATGAATTATCTATGTCTAGATGAATTAAAAGAGTTAAATAGATTAGAATTGAATTTTTGAAATAAGTTTAAAGAATTACTTTTTATTCCATATTTATTACAAATTGCATTAATTGAATAAACTATATTCAATGATTTTCTATCCTTTTTTACTAATTCAGGAAAAGTCATAGTCCTACGTGATTCCATAAATTCGCGCCATTTACTGGCATTAGCTGCCCCCGACTGTATTACATTATTATATGTTTCCTGATCATATGATAAACCTTCAGGATTATATTTAAGATTAAAATTTGGATTTAGATATATTTCATCAGTGACAGTATCATATACCCCATATATAATTTCTGGTGTTATATAACTATCTCCAGATTCATAATCAATAAGTCTATGTGTTGGCATTGGTGGATATAAATTACCATCTTTTGTTACTCTACTTCCGCGATATATACTTCGTATCTTAAGAATATATACATATCTTCCTGCACGGTCTCCGTATTGTTTTACACAATCATATAAACGACTATATTCGCACCATTCCCCAGACACATGGTGAAATGTACTTTCTAAAGAACAAAATCCATCAATGCCGCCACTACCAAATCGACTTCTAAGACCATTTTGGAATACTTCATTTATATCTTCGCCACCAGAATGAAAATAAAAATCCATATCTAATAAATCAAAATCTTTAGGATCTCCTCTTGATGATAATTTAGGCCATAATTTTTCAACTCTATCAGCGATTATTCGTTGTAACATTTTTCCATTTTGGTCTTTATTATTTATAGAAAATTTTTGTCCATCATTTTCTTTGCTTATTCCACCTAAGAAAAGATAATCGTTTCTTCGCTCTTTAATAATTAATCCATTTTTTCCAAATAATTGCCTATAGAAAAATTCATTTTTTTCTTCGTGTTCCAAATTATCACTTGTTCCTAGTTCACAATATGCTCTTATATCTTTAGTGGTACCATCTTTATAAAATAATCTTATAATATAGAAATCAAATAATTGTTCTTGTTCACTTATAATACCTTCATTCACTCTTTCATATCGCACAATTTTTCCATCATCATCAAATTGGACTCCATTTCCCAAATCATTAATTGTTATCATCTACTACTCTCCTATAATTATAATATCAAAAATTAATATTAATTGCTAGGGGTACGTCTTTAGCTACTTTCGATTTCTCTCATTTACTCACTTTTCTCATAACTTATAACTATATAAAAATATATAATGACTATATAAAATAGAGGTATTTACATGATTGACATTAATATCCAAGAAATAAATTCAAAATAATATGTATTAATTAAATTATTAGGTTCAAACAGAATATATAAAGAATTTTCAGCATTTTCCACTTTGATATTTCCCACTCATTTCGGCCTATATTATATTTGTTCTAATAATTCAAGCACCACCTTAACTTAGATAGCATTTCCAAAGTATGGTGATTTAATATATTTGTTTTTTCATGAATGATTTATCATTTTTACCTAAACTATTTTTAATCAATTTTTATGAGATGGGTAAAATGCTTTATCACCATATTCAAAACTAATCATACCAGTATTCTCTAAATTTTCAATTGCTGATTCTATATAGTTTCTATCAATATCTTTATCGCTTAATGGACTATATAATACTATACTATCAGCTATAGTTTCATGACCCATTTGTCTTATTGTATCTTGACCAATCAATAAATAATCAATATTAAACTTTGTAGCTCTAAGAGCATCATCCATCCTGTTTTTTCCGCGAGAAATATTTCTTGAATTGTCTAAGTGATACAATTTACCATTTAACTCTACAACATTCCAAATATGAAAACCACTATCATTTTTAACATTTTTTATATTTATTTTCAAATAAGGATTATTCAATAATAACGTAGTTGCAAAAGCAAATGTTCTACATACTCCAAAATGGCGAAGTAAAGCTGTACTAGGTTTATCAAATATACTATCATTAGTGTTTATTTTTTTAAAAAACAAATCATTATCGTTTATGGAATCTATAACATATTTTTCTTGACCCACATGACTTTCTAATCCCCCTATAAATTGATTATACATTTGAATATAATTTGAAACTATAATTATTTTTTCTATATCAGTTAGAGGATAAGGAAACTCTACTATCATACTAGCAATTCTTTTAGCTTCTTGAATTGTTTCATTATCAATTTTTATTTTTTCAGTATCAAAATAATAACCTCGCGTTTTATTAGTAAAACAATATGTTTTAACAGTATTTTGATATTTCACTCCCCACATCAAATAACTATCCGGTATTATTAATCTATTATTAAAAATAGTCGTATCAATATAACTTCTATCTTGCATTTTATTATCATCCATTAATGTTATATCGTGTGATTCAATTTTACCATCATTCATTAATCTATTTAATAGTAAGGCACTCTCATAATCTTTACAACAATAATCTTGAACATTTTTAGAATATTTTATAAAAATATCAATATTATCTTTTAATTCATCGATTGAAAGAATCATTTGCAATCCAAGCCTTAATACTTCATCATCAACTTTAGTACTTTTCAATTCAGGTAATGTAAAAATTTTTTTACCAAGTTTATTCATAATCATTTTCATAAAAAATCCTCTCTTTTTGCTCTCACAGTTTTTAAATATAATATTTAAATATATAATTACTTATGTCAAAAAGCCTATCCTATTACTAGGGTATATTATAGATAAAAAATTGTAAAGAATAGAAAGAAAAGATTCTATATAATAAATCATAATAATGGTTATAGAAAACTCACTTGCAATATAATTCAAATAGAAAACTAAGTGATTATGATTATTTTCATTTATTGTAACAATAACTCTACCAACTATTCTCTTATTATCTACCATTTCAAAAGCACAGCTATTAGGATTTTTTAAATTTTCATCAATATCTTTATCCGGTAACACTTGTTCTTTATCATTACCATATATCGATTCATATCCATATTGAAACGAATCTTGCATAAGCTTTTTAAATTCATCTATATTTGTATCTCTTAATTTTATTAATTCCATTTGAATCACCTCTATAATTAACCACTTATAAATGGTATTCTTATCATAAATGCTAATATTAAACCTACTACTAAACTAATTCCTAAATTAATTGGTTTCTTATATAATACTATACAAGTCACGATAAATGTTACTGTATATAAAATACCTCTAAAATCAAAGTATATCATTCCAAGACTAAAGCAACTTGCAAACATAACAAACATTATTAAACTACTAATTATAATTGATAATTTACTCTCGCTTTTACTATACCAACATATATATGCAAGTACAGGAGAAATAATAGTAAATCCATACCATATTATCATATAGTTTCTAGGATTAAATCCACTAAACATAATA